>JAEEGL015283950.1_pt1 | contig 71430 bp, 53 predicted proteins | sample 9134231 | NCBI WGS metagenome assembly JAEEGL01 (sample SAMN16246548, study PRJNA631951) | gut metagenome | biome: gut microbiome; feature: rumen; material: fiber-attached | host: Bos | place: Iran: Karaj | collected 2018-10
TACAAACCAAGATGGGACAAGATGACAGGGAAATCGTGGATTCCTGCTGCGTTGCCCTCATGGTGGGCACAGGCCACACGATGCAGATGGAATATTACCAGTATGTGTGCCAATGTCTGGGCGACCGTAGCGTGGAGATTGAGATGATACGCAACAGCATACACCTCTATCCTACCATTTATGGCAACTATCCAGATGGCATGATGACTACACGAGAGTTCCTTGCTCCAAGAATGTACGTCATCGAAGAGCCAATGAACGCGCAGCAATGGACGCTGGTCGATGACACGCTGACGGTGATGGGGTATGCGTGCAAGATGGCCACTTGCGAATATGCCGGCAGGGGTTGGACGGTTTGCTATACAGAGGATATCCCCTCGACCGCCGGCCCGTGGAAGCTGCATGGGCTACCAGGACTGATTGTCCGTGCAACGGATAACCAGGGCATCCATTCCTTCTGTCTTCGGTCTTTAGAACAGAAAGCCGTGGCAATGCCGTCATTTAGCGACCCAAAGGATATGCACGAAAAGCGTGACAAATTCATCAAGGAGCGAAACAAACTGCGCTGTAACAAACGCTATGCAAAAGACCCCACTTATTATCTAAGCAGCAAGAGAGGTATGGTCGGGATTAGCTACAATGATGGAAGTTCTTTCCTCTTCTGGGACGAAGAAGATTCAACTGACGCATATAACTTCTACGACCCGATGCGCAGTATTCCCAGAGCGGAGACTGTGCGGTATTATCAACCGTTAGAATTAGAATAAGACTGATATGAAGCGACTCCTATACATTATATTATATGTGGTGCTGACAGCGTCGGCATCGGCACAGGTGAAGGTGACGGGGCGGGTGACGGCACTCTCCCCCTCTTCGGGGGGAGCCGGAGGGGGGCCTAAGCCTGTGAGTGATGTGATTGTGAAGTTGGCGAGCGGCACGAAGACGCTGGCGTTCACCAGCAGCAATGCAAAGGGCGAGTATGCTATCGAATTGAAAAGTGCGCCCAGTGGAGAGGTGTCGTTGGAGTTCAACCATATCAGTTATGAGAAAGAGAGTGAGAACCTGTCATTGAAGGATAAGGTGACCAAAGTGGACATGGTGCTGACACCGAAAAGCATCTCGCTGAAGGAGGTGAGGGTGAAGGCGAAGCCGTTGTGGCAGAAAGGTGACACGTTGAGTCACCAACTCGCTTCGTTCCTCGGCAAGGGAGACGTGACGCTGGAGGATGGACTGAAGCGGTTGCCGGGTGTGGACGTGGCGAAGAGCGGTGCTATCAGTTACATGGGTACGCCCATCTCGCAGTTCAACATTGAGGGGTTGGATCTGCTGGGTGGCAAGTACAACCTCGCCACGAGGAACATCCCGGCGGACTATGTGACGAACGTGGAGATTGTGCGCAACCATCATAGTAGAAAGGTGGAGAAAGACTTGCCCAGCAACGAAGTGTCGATGAACATCAAACTGGCGAAGAAGGCGAAGTTCAAGCCGTTCGGACAGGAGGAAGTGGGTGCTGGCTATATGGAAGAAGGAAATGATGAGTTGCAGGCCTTGCTGGGCGTGACCGGCATGATGTTCACCGACAAGTTCCAGACCATCTGCTCGCTGAAGGGCAGCAACTACAAGAGTTTCGCACGGACTGACATGATAGACCACTTTGGCGGCTCGGACGTGACGACACCCGCCACCAGCCTGTTCGGCGGCTTCGATGGTGGTGCGCCTCCGCAGGGTGAATGCTTCTACCAGCGCAATGGCATGGCAACGCTCAATGGCATCTGCAAACTGGACTCAAACACCACTTTTAAGGTGAATGCCGACTACAGTTACCACCGTGCCACGCACGACATCAGCCAGAGCAGCACATACCTGTCGGGCACGGGCGATTACGTGACCGTGAGCGAACAGACCTCGCCGCTCTCGAAGGTGCATCTGCCGAAGCTGTCGATGAATTATCTGAAGAACGCTGACCGTGTGTACCTCAGCGAAACGTTCTTTCTAAAAGGGAAGTTTGAGCAGAACGAAGGGGATGTTAACACCAACGGTTCGTTGGTGGAGCAACGACGGAAGACGTCATCGTTTGAGGTGGGCAACGATCTGTTCTGGATGGACAAGACGGAGAAGGGCACTCGCCGACATGTCAATGCGTCGGTGTCGTTTAAGCGGACGCCAACGTTAAGGCTGTCGTTCGTGAACGACGGCCAGACTTATGGCCAGACGGCACAGTCATCAACGCTCACGGTGAACGTTGGCTCGTCGTTCAATATCCCCATTGGAAAGACGTTCCGGCTCAGCCTGCCTGTCAAGGTGAATGCGATGTACGATGATTTAGAGACAGAGCGCGTGGCAACGGGGGACTTTAACCATATCCAGGGCTGGTCATTCACGCCCAGTGCCAATCCCGGCTTCGAGATTCATTCGCGCAACCGCCGCTTCTACCTGAGTGCTGGCCTCGGTGCCGCTTTGAAGGGACTGTATTATAATAAGCTGAATTATACCAAGCCCGTGCTCAATCCATCGATGGGCATCAACTACACCTTCTCTGCCAACAGCAAACTGCAGTTCTCGACGGGCTACATGACGCAGATTGGTGACATGATGACGCTGCTGACGGAACCGATGCAGGTGGGCTATCGTACGGTGCGCACCTCGTCGGGCATCATTGGTGAGTCGAACACGTGGCATACGTCAGGCGACTGGAAGTGGCAGCTGCCCATGCAGTATTTTACGTTGAGTCTTGCCGCCGCTCATTCGGAGGGCAAGCGCAACACGCTCTACTCGCAGAGTGTCAACGGTGTTGACATCAGCAGCTCGGCTCTGCTTCGCGACACCCGTAGCCGCTCCACCAACTTTACTATCAATAGTACGAAAAGCTTCCCCTCGCTCTTCGCCAAACTCGGTGCGGAAGCCAGTTATGGTTTCGGCGACAGTGAGCAGGCGATTTCCTCTTCGGAAGGGGCTGCCGACGTCATCAAGATTCGCTCCAACAACTACAACCTCCACGGCAATGCCGCCGTCACCCCCGTCCCCTGGCTCGAACTGAGCTACGACATCCGCTACGGCTGGTCTGAAACTAAAAACTCCCCTTCATCACAGGGAGGGGCTGGGGGTGGGTCTTCTATAACCTCCCTCTCTCACAGTGGAGCCATCCACGTGTTCCCCATTGCCGTTCTCGACCTCTCATTAGACTATGACCATGTGCGCCGCCAGATTACCACCGATCAATACAAGAATATGTCACTCTTTAACGCCTCTGTGCAGTACAAATGGAAACAGTGTGTCTTTCGCCTCGAACTTACCAATCTTCTGAATCAGCGCCACTATGCCTACACTGTCTTCGATGGCATCAACACCTACAGTTACGACTATGGCCTCTGTGGCCGCACTGGTATGCTCAGGCTCACATTCAAATTGTAAGAAAGATAACACAAAATGAGGGAAAACTGTTCATTCTGAAGTCCTTACGCTGGTTTTGCAAACTTTTTGCCAACCCATCGGCTTGCTTCGTTTTGCCAATGCCAATTATTTGCCAACTGTCATATTTGGAGGAATGGCAGGAAAAGATGTAACTTTGCTGCAGAAAACCTAAAATGTTTAAATAACCAAGTCATGAAAAAGGTTCTATTGTTGTTTGCTCTGTTGCTGGCGGTGTCGGCACAGGCTCAGAAAGTGAAGTACACCGTGAAGGGTGTCAGTAAGGAAAATGGAAAGATGGTGTATCTGGAAGACCGATTGACATCGACTGCGGTGGACAGTGCCATCGTGGCCAAAGGAAAGTTCTCGTTCAAGGGTCTGGCAGACAAGGATGCCATCTTTGCCATCACGTTCGACCCGAAAGACTGGCAGAGTTGGCACACCCTGTTTTTCAATGACGGCAAAACCATCAGCGTCAACATGAACGACAGCACACTGAAGGGTTCGCCGCTGAACGAGCGGTTGGCATATTATAGTAAGGAAATCTTGGGACTGCCGAGCAACTATTATCCAGAATATAGATATGAGATGACCAAGAAAATGTTTGAAGAAGAGCACGAAACGCTGCTTCCTGCCGCACTCATAGTCGAAGGTCAAAGAGCTTTTGGGTCGAAAGGATTGCTTAGCATGTTGGAAGAGAAACCTGCCTATGCTGAGCATCCCTGCGTCAAAAAATATGAGGAGGGACTGAAGAGGATGGCTACGGCAACAGTTGTTGTTAGGTCAGGCAAAACAGATGAACAGAAAGCAGCCGAAAAGGCAGCCAAAGATGCCTTCGTCGGCCTGCAGTTCACCGACTTCGAAATGGCTGACACGCTCGGCACAATGCACAAACTCAGCGAGTATGTTGGTAACGGACATTGGCTGTTTGTCGACTTCTGGGCTTCGTGGTGTGGACCTTGTCGTGCCGAGATGCCCAACGTGGTGGCGGCATACGAGAAATTCCACACAAAAGGGTTGGAAATTGTCGGCATTTCACTGGACGGTCAGAAGGAACCGTGGGTGAAAGCCATTGCCAGCTTGAACATGCCGTGGGTGCATCTCTCTGACTTGAAGGCTTGGGAGTCGTTGGTCACCAAGATCTATAAAATCAATGCCATCCCCGACAACCTGCTCATCGATCCTCTGGGCAAGATTGTGGCAAGGGATCTCAGGGGGGAAGATTTGCATGCAAAACTTGCAGAACTGCTCGAGTGAAATGTCTGTTTTTTACAAAAGTAAGGGCAATATGTGAAATTTTTCCTTAAAAATGTTTGGAGTAAGAGAAAAAGTTGTACTTTTGCAAAGATTACTAACTGATGTTTATGAAAAGAAAATTACTAACTTTTTCTCTTGCAGGTTTTTTGTTTGTTCTTGTACTCTGTGTTGCGACGGGGCAAGAGCGTGTGGCACTGATGCCAAACCTTCATCAGTTGCAGTCGACACATGTCAGGGTGCTGTTCCAGGATAAGGAGGGTTACGTGTGGTATGGCATGAAGTCTGACGGGCTTTATCGCGACGATGGCTACAGCCTCACGTCGTTCCGTGCCGATTTCCTGCATCCCGATGTACAGATGAATAACAACATCACTGCTATCTGCGAGGATAACAGGAACCGTCTGTGGATTGGAACCAAGCGTGGGCTTTACATCCTCGACAAGCGTGACTATAGCATTCACCCCACGGGTGACCAGACGTTGCAGATATGGACAATTGATGCGCTGAAGGCAAGCGCGGGCGATTCGGTGTGGGCATATGCCAACAAGCACTTGCTGGTGTATGACCGCAATGGAAAATGCATCAAGAAGACACCGATGGATAAGAACCCGCTGGTGACTCCCGACCGTAAGGAGATTACCGACCAGAGGGGCAATGTGTGGAAGATTGATGACGACGGCATCCCTTCGGTGACGATGCGTCCGTCGGTGTATCTGGAGGAGGTGGACTTGGCGTCGTTGCCGCTGCGTTGTATGTTGCCACCTACCCAGTCGGGGTTGCCTGAGGAGCACAAGGTGCATGCTGTGTGGAAAACAAAGAACGGTGAGAGATGGACGGGTACGAGTCTGGGGTTGTGGATGGTGCATCCCGACAGTGAGGGGTGTGAGCAGGTGGGACCTAACTTTGGTGTGGTGAATGCGGTGACACTGGCAGAGGATGAGACGGTCTATATGAACACGGAGTGGCAGGGACTTATCAGATACAAGGATGAACGGATTGAGAGGCTCGACTCCACCATCCGCAATGCTTTTGAGTTGTTCTTGGATAAGAATGACCTTTGGATATGCACGGCAGATGGTAGGCTGCTGCTCTACGATGTGGTGGACAAGACGATGGTGGACAAGTCGGCTGACTGCTGTCTGCGTGGTGATTCTCCTTTGGGGCTCGTGGTGCTCAATGGTGATGTGTGGTTGCTTTTCAATCGGCGCATCATCATCTATTCGCCCGAAGGGAATAAGTTGCGCTACATTCTTCCTTCTGACTTTGACCCTCAACCCGTATTCTTCAGAGGACTTTACACGGATGGCGAAAACCGCATCTTCCTGGATTGCGAGAAGAAGTGCTTTGAGGTGCGAATAAGACCGGATTCGGAGCGGAAGCAGGTGCCGAATAAAATTGCGTTGTCTGCTTATCAAACCAGTCATGGCATGCATTGTCCCGGCATAAACACTCGTGAGATTGAGTTGTCTTCAGACGAACGTGTGGTGCATCTCTACTTCACGACGTTTGACCACTTGAACAAACAGCATGTGCGCTTTGCTCTCCGCCGCGAAGGGGAGTCGGAGTGGCAATATCTGGAGATGGGACAGAATGATGCGCGTATTACCAGACTCGCCACGGGTGATCAGACCATTGAGGTGAGGTACACCAATGCGGATGGACAGTGGAGCGAGGAAACGGCTGTCTTTACGATTTATCGCGCCCCCCAATGGTGGAAAAGCATTTGGGCTTATATTGGCTATGCGCTGGTGGTTTTGTTCTTGTTTGCAGGGGTCTTTTGGCTGGGTCGTAAAGTGGGTTCGTTGAAGAAGTCGCCCCAGAAAACATCGTCAGAGTCATGCGCGTAGGCATATTGGTTCTTGCGAAGAAATTGATTGGCAATGTTGAACAAGTGTTGTAACTTTTCAATACGCTCGGGCTTGAGTTTGCCCTGTGCAAGTCGTTTCTTCTGATATTTGAGCCAGTTGAGCATTTGACGCTCTTCCAAGTGATGCTTGGAGGGGCGTTTTTTTTGTGCGGTCATGAAGTCGAGCATCTCTTGATAGTTGACTTCCCAAAGTTCGTCTTGTGTCATAGATGAATTGAAAAAAGTATGTGAAGGTGAGTAAAACTGCATAGCAGAGTAGGGTGGTGAGGGTGCCGGGACGCCATTCGATAGTGGCGAAAGGCAGGGAGGAGATGGTTTCCACGATGCGGTTCATGCAGGTGGCCGTCCAGATGAGAAGGTCGGTCAAGAAGGCATTGACGGGGTCACACCAGAGGAATGCCCACCAGAGTATGCTGGCTCCCATGAGGAGATAGACAAAGCTGAAGAGGGCGAGATTGCTGATGAGGGAGACGAAGGTGAGTTTTCCGAAATAGTGTGCCACCAAGGGGGCTGTGAAAACAGAACTGATGAGGGCGATGGCGATGATGGTGATGAGCCATATGTAATGGGTGAGTCGGTTGGATGTGGTGCATATGGCGACGAGTCTTTTCCCCAGAATGCCGATGGAAGCAACGGCGATGAAGGAGAGTTGGAAGCCGATGTCGTAGAGATAAAACGGGTTGATGCACAGCATGATGAAGAAGGCGAGGGCGCAGGAGTTGGGGGATAGTGCATCGCGAGAGAAAGACTGGCTGAGCATGAGGATGGTGAACATGAGGGTGGCACGGATGAGGGAGGGGGACATGCCCGTGATGAGTGCATAGAGCCACAGGACTGCGATGATGAGGAGGTTGCTGACCCACTGCCATCGGATGGACAGCAGGGGCTTGAAGAAGAAAAACTGTATCATGAGGACAATGATGCCGACATGGAAGCCTGAGAGAGCAAGCACATGGCTGACCCCTGCATGGGCATAGGCAGTGCGTGTGGTGGGGGAGAGGTCGGCTTTGCGTCCGATGGTCATGGCTTCGACGATGCTTCCTGCCTCGCCATCGATGCCGTGGTCGTCGTAGATGGTGTGCAGCGTCTCTTGCAGATGCTTGAGGGAAGCAAGCAGCCCAGGTGAGGTGTGGCAAGGCTTGACTGTCCAACGGTTGTGGGGCGCATATGCAGTGGCACAGATGCCGTTGTGGAACAGATGGGCGTAGTAGGTCTTGAAGGTGTCGTCGGGACAGGTGTTGGTGGGGTTGAAATGGGTGAACGAGGCGAGAATGGTGTCACCGATGTGAAGTCCCAAAGGAGCAGCGGATTTTTTTCCTATATATAATATAATGTGTGCATCCTCTTGTTGAAGGTGGAGTGCCCACGAATGTGCTTTCTCTTTGGGTGACTCTGTGAGGATGCCTTGACAGAAGGTGGTGTCTTGCGGAATCTCCCGTTCGATGCTTCGGTGCTTGCCGGTGTAGAGCGTCATGCCGATAAGGAAGAAGAGCGTCATGGCAACGACACCAAAGGTGCTGTCGTGGAATGTGCTGGAGGTCTTGAGAAGAAAGAAGGAGAAGGCGAGCACAACGCAGCAGAGGATGAACAGCACCACCATGTTCATGTGAGCCATCAACAGATTCGCCCCAATCATGCCCAGCGTGAAGGGAATGATGAGGCGAATGAGAGGGGAAACTTGGGGCAACGCTCCCAAGAACTTTTCCAAGTAGTGCTGCCAGTTCATGTTTTTGAGGAGTTAGAGAAGTCTATAACTTCTTCAACTCGCGAATTCTTTCTTCAGGGTTGGCCGCTCCGAACACGTAACTGCCTGCCACGAGCACATCGACTCCTGCTTCGACGAGGCGACGGCCAGTTTCGCCGTTCACTCCGCCATCCACTTCGATGAGGGCATGACTGCCTGTCTGTTGGATGAGTGCCTTGAGTTTCTTCACTTTCTCGATGGAGTGTTCGATGAACTTCTGTCCGCCAAAACCGGGGTTGACAGTCATGAGGAGCACCATGTCCACGTCTTGGATAATGTCGTCGAGCACATTGACAGGTGTGTGGGGATTGAGTGTCACGCCTGCTTTCATGCCAGCGTCGTGTATCTGCTGGATGGTGCGGTGCAGATGGGGACAGGCTTCGTAGTGCACGTTCATCATGTAGGCTCCAAGGGCTTTCACCTGCTGGGTGAACTTGCCGGGGTCGACAATCATCAGGTGTACGTCAAGCGGTTTCTGGCATATCTTGGCCACGGCTTGAAGTACGGGGAAACCGAAACTGATGTTGGGCACGAAGACGCCGTCCATCACGTCGAGATGGAGCCAGTCGGCTTCGCTTCGGTTGAGCATGTCGATGTCCTTTGTCAGGTTGGCAAAGTCGGCAGCGAGGAGGGAAGGAGAAACTTTGGTCATTATCTTAAAGTGAATGAGGTTTGTCCAATCATTTGTTTGTCGCAGAAGATGAAGAGTTTGTAGGTGCCTGCCTCAAGGAATTCGGTCACGTCGCTGTACATGGTCACTTTCTCTTCTTCGCCTGTGTAGTCAATGTATTTCTTTTCGGTGTATTCGAGGTTGGTGTTCTCGTAGGAGAAGGTGCCTTTATTGCCCATCACCGAGTTGTCGGGCTTGAGGATGCGGGCATAGATGATGCGCTGTCCGTTTTGGGCGGTCACGTTCTTCACGATGGTGAATCCGAAGGCGAGGCGCTTCACGTCCTTCACTTTGTCGGTGTCCTTGCTCTTCTTGTTTTTGGGAGTAACCCAGAAGGCTGTGGCATCGAGTTGTGCGGCGATGTTTACTTTGTCTTTCAGTTGGTTGCGCTCGGTGGAGAGGCTGCTTATCTGAGTGTGGGCCTCCGTGATTTGCGCTTTGATTTGGGTGTTCTCCTCGTTGAGCGACTGGTTGATGCGGTTGAGGGAATCGACCTGCATGATGTAATTTTGCAGGACGGCTCTCAAGGAGGCAATCTCGGCCTTCAGACGTTTGATTTCACGGGCGTCGGTGGCTTTGGTGCGTTCCAGCTCCTCGAGCAGTTGCTGGGTGTGACGACGCTCGTTTTCTATCTGTGCGATGAGGCTGTCGTTCTTGATGGTCTGTTGCAGTTGTTCGTATTGGAGGTCGAAGTCGCGGTATTGGTTTTCTATCTCCTGCTTCTCCAACTCTGCCAATTCTTTCAGTTCCTCATTCTCCTGTTGGAGAGGTTTTGTGTAGAGATAGTGGTAGGCCAGCACGGCGCCGATGATGGCGATGATTGCCACGACGATGCCGGTGATGATGAGACCGATGCTGCTACGCTTCGTTGCTTTTTCAGATTGTTGTTCCATGTTTGTTTGATTGAGTTTTTCTGTCGTTTGTCTGTATTGACATTGCAAAGGTACGATTAAGTGAGAGAAAAACCAAATTTATTTGAGTTTTTCAGAACGTGAGTACCTTCGGCGGAGCCAGCGGTACGATTAAGTGAGAGAAAAACCAAATTTATTTGAGTTTTTCCGAGCGTGAGTACCTTCGGTGGAGCCAGCGGTACGATTAAGTGAGAGAAAAACCAAATTTATTTGTGTTTTTCAGAACGGAAGTACCTTGCGCGAAGCGAACGGTACGATTTTTTCTTTGAGAACAAATAAGTTTCCGCTTGTTTTTGTGCTCATGTCGAAAAAAGGTCGTAACTTTGAAGCCGTAAAAATCAATTGGTTTATGTTGAAGAGGGTTATCACGCCACAGGAGGTGGCGATAGCACAGAAGGATTTTGGGGAGTGTAAGAACGTGGTGGTGGTGTGTCACACCTCTCCCGATGGCGATGCGATTGGTTCGTCGTTGGGGTTGTATGAGTATCTGAGGCGGAAGGGGAAGAACGTGACTGTCATCGTGCCGAACTATTTCCCTGATTTCCTGCATTGGATGAAGGATGCAGACAAGATTGTGCGCTTTGACCGTCAGAAAACGGCTTCCTACACGGCCTTGAAAATGGCAGACCTGATTTGCTGCATGGACTTCAACGACATGCGCCGCATCGACGATTTGGGCATTGCAGTGGGGCGGATGCGTTGCAAGCGTCTGCTCATCGACCACCATATCGACCCCGACAAAAAGCAGTTCGGACACATCATCTCGCATCCCGAACTGAGCAGCACGAGCGAATTGCTCTTCCGCTTGCTGGATGCGATGGGCGAGACGAAGAACTTGACGTTTGCGGCTGCCGAAGACCTCTATGCAGGCATCGCGACGGACACGGGTTTCTTCTCCTTCAACAGCAATGACCCCGACCTCTTTGTCATCGTCAGCGAATTGCTGAAGAAAGGTATCGACAAAGACCGCATCAACCGAAACATTCAGAACAACTATTCAGCCGACCGACTCAAGTTCATCGGTTACGTGCTCTATGAGAAGTTGCAGATATTCCCCGACCTGCATGCCTCGCTCTTTGCCATCAAGAAGGAGGAACTGACGCAGTTCCACTACATGAAGGGCGATATGGAAGGTGTGGTGAACATGCCGCTGCAAATCAAGAAGCACAAACTGAGCATCGCCCTGCGTGAGGACACCGAGCGACCGCTCATCCGTGTCTCGACCCGCTCGGTGGATGACCTCCCCTGCAACGAGTTCTGCGAACAGTTTTTCAACGGAGGTGGTCACAAGAATGCGGCAGGCGGCACGTTGGAGTGCACAATGGAAGAGGCCATCGACATCACCATGAAGGCGTTGGAGGCATGGCGCGACCGTCTGGAAGACCCTCCTCAGTGTCCCGACTCCTCAACTCCCACAGCCGCTTCTCCCTTATTGGAGGAATAGAAGTCGTTCATAAATTATGAACAACGGGCATGAGGAAGAAACTGAATTGGAAAGAAAACTAAAAACCTATATGAATATGAAGAGAAAACTGTTATGCTTATCAGCCCTGCTGGCAGCACTGAGCATGAACGCTCAGGTGGCCAGTGTGACCAGTCCTGACGGACGGCTGAAAGTGAATGTAGACGTGAAGGCTGGCAAGCCCGTCTATGAAGTGGTTTACGATGGTGTGCAGATGTTGGACGAAAGTCCGCTCGGCTTTGTGGCCGACAATGGCGACTTCACACAAAACGTCACTTTTGACACCAAGAAAGAGGCGCATCTGGAGTACAACTACGACCTGAGTCGCTCGAAGTTCAGCCATGTGCATGTGGATGCCAACCAGTTGGTGGTGACGCTGAAGAACGGGAAGGGAATGCCCTTCGATGTGGACTTCCGCGTGAGCAACAACGACGTGGCATTCCGTTATGCCATACCCAATCATCCCAGTCGCGCAAACGAGAAGAAGTTCTCCATCCGCATCATGAAGGAGGTGACAGGCTTCGATCTGCCCAGCGGAACCACCACGTTCCTCACTCCTCAATCGCATGCCATGATAGGCTGGAAGGGCACGAAACCCAGTTATGAAGAGGGTTATGGCTACGATGAGCCGATGGACAAGAAGAGCGGTTATGGACATGGGTACACGTTCCCTTGCCTGTTCAGGATTCCTCTGAGTATGAATCCGAAAACTCAGAACTCGTCTGCTTGGGTGCTCATCTCTGAGACAGGTGTGGATTCCCGCTATTGTGCCTCTCGTCTGTCAGATATGCAAGGCGAAGGCCTCTACACCTTGGAGTTTCCGATGCCAGAAGAGAACAACGGCAATGGCACAGTGGAACCTGCATTCGCTTTGCCAGGCACAACCCCTTGGCGCACCATCACTGTGGGCACATCGCTGAAGCCTATTGTGGAGACGACAGTTCCTTGGGATTATGTGACACCTCGCTACGATACCCCACATCATTATGAATATGGAAAAGGCACGTGGAGCTGGATTGTTTGGCAGGATAACTCCATCAACTACGATGATCAGGTGAAGTACATCCAGTTGGCCAAGGCAATGGGCTTCAAGTATGTGCTCATCGACAACTGGTGGGACACCAACATCGGTGTGGAGAAGATGGAGCAGTTGGTGAAGTATGCACAGAGCCAAGGTGTGGATGTGTTCCTGTGGTACAGTTCCAGCGGTTGGTGGAACGACATCGAGCAGGGGCCTATCAACATCATGAACGACCCCATCAAACGTAAGCAATATATGCGCTGGATGAACCTGATTGGCGTGAAGGGCATCAAGGTCGACTTCTTCGGAGGCGACAAGCAGGAAACAATGCGTCTGTATGAGGAGATTCTCTCCGATGCTGACGACAACCATATCATGGTCATCTTCCATGGCTGTACCATCCCTCGTGGTTGGGAACGTATGTATCCCAACTATGTGGGTAGCGAGGCTGTGCTGGCATCTGAAAACATTTACTTCGGACAAGGTGCGGCAGATAAGGAGGCGAAAGATGCGGCTACACACCCCTTCATCCGCAATGCCATCGGCTGCATGGAGTTTGGTGGTTGTTTCATGAACCGCCACATCCGCAAGGGCAATAAGGGAGGTACCACTCGCAAGACTTCTGACTGTCACGAACTGGCGACTTGCATCCTCTTCCAGAACCCTATCCAAAACTTTGCCATCACTCCCGAGAATCTCCCAACCGAAGCAACAAAAGACCTGAAACCCAATGAGGATGGTGCACCAGCTCCAGCCATCAGTATGGACTTCCTGCGTCAAGTGCCCACCACTTGGGACGAAACTGTCTTCATCGATGGCTATCCAGGTAAGTATTGTGTGCTCGCTCGTCGTCACGGCGACACATGGTACATTGCTGGCAACAATGCCACAGGTGCTCCTCTCACCCTCAAACTTAACCTCCCCATGCTCCAAAAGGGTGATAAGGCTACGCTCTACAGCGATAACCTCAAAGACCGCGAGCCTCAGAAGTCTGACCTCAAAGTTAGCAACCCCAAGGCAGTCACGGTGACGATGGTTGATCAAGGTGGTTTTGTGATTGTGAAATAACTTTTTATTCAATCATACTATTACTTACTATTCAAAACTTAAAAACAAATGATTATGAGAAAAAACTTTTCAATGCTTGTTGTTGCGCTCCTGTGCTTCTTTGCCATGGACGCAAATGCTCAGTGTCCTTTTGGTGCAGGTGGCTTCCAGAAGCGTCAGCCTGTTAACATGATTCTCGATGCTGACTTCGGCAGTTCTACGGATGACCTCATCGCCCTGATGATGTTGAATCACTACATCGATGAGGGACTGGTTGACCTCAAGGGTATTGTGGTTGACCGCGAAGGCGAGAACAACGCTGGTGTGGTGGACATCTTTAATACATATTATGGTCACCCATACATCCCCGTAGGTTTGGAGCGCAACGGTGTGAAGAACCCTCGCGTTTTCATTCCTTATAACGGCATCTGTGACATGAAGGATGCCAATGGCAACCCGCTCTTCAAGCGCAGTTTCGATGCCAGCAAATGCATGGACGGTTGGAAACTCTACCGTAAAATTCTCAGCAAGGCCGAAGACAAGTCTATCACTATCGTGGCTATCGGCTTTGCCACTTCATTGGCACAGTTGATGGAGTCGAAGGCTGACGAGTATTCTAAACTCAGCGGTCTCGACCTCTTTGCGCAGAAGGTGAAGGCTGTTTACATTCAGTCGGGTCGTTTCGAGGAGAACGACAGCACTTGTGGTTACAACATGCGTGCCGCTTCCAAGCAGGCTGCCATCTTCTACGAGAAACTTCCTGAGAGCGTGGAACTCATCATGTCGCCAAGTTATGTGGGTGAGAGCATGAACTACCTGCCCGAAGATGTGATTGCCGACCTTTCATGGACAGAGGTGAACCCCATCAAGGCTGTCTACACCAACTACACTTGCGATACGGGTCAGCGTATGTGGGATGTGAACTGTGTGACCAACGCCATCTTCGGTGATGGATTGTTCAACATGTCTGCTCCAGGTTATGTCACTTTTGTGGACAAGGGTGAGGAATCCCTCATGCTTTTCAAGCAAGACCCTTATGGCAATGCCCGCTACCAACTTCCTTTCGATACTTATCAGAGCATGGAGAAGTTGATGGAGATGCGTCGTCACAATCGTATGAAAAGGTAAAAAGTAAAAGTGAAAAGTGAAAAATTTGCTACCGCACTGGTACGTCATCTGTTGACATGCTGTTGCGGTAGCAAATTTTTTACTTATCATTTTTCACTTTTACCTTCTTTTACCTTTCAATTTTCAACTCTCTCTGAAGAAATCCAACATTTCGAAGATTTCCTCCTTGGTGGCTGTCTGGTTGATACGGATGTCACCCACGTTGCCCAGCAGGGTGAAGTTGATGATGCCTGCCGTGTTCTTCTTGTCGTGGGTCATATAAGTGTAGAGTTCTTCGTAATCGTCGCAGGTGATGGGAAGTGTGCCGTAGTTTTCCTTGATGAAACGAACCGTCTGACGCATCTTGTCGGTGGGGAAACCTGTCTTGATGCACGAAAGGTACAATTCGCAGATAAGTCCCCAAGCCACTGCATAGCCATGCAAGTAAGGCTTTCTGGTGAGTGCCCAACTCTCGAATGCGTGACCGGCCGTGTGTCCGAGATTCAACGCTTTGCGGATGCCATGTTCCAAAGGGTCTTCCTTCACGATGCGCTCCTTGATGGCAACGCTGGTGCCCACCATTTCTCCTAGATGCAGATAATCCACATTGTTCAGGTCGAAGTTCAGCAGTTCGGCAAAGTTTTCATCGTTCGAGATAAGCCCATGCTTCAGCATCTCAGCATAACCCGAGCAGATGTTCTCGTGGTCAAGCGTCTTCAGGAATTCTGTGTCCAGAATCACCGTTTCGGGAGCATTGAACACGCCAATCTCATTTTTCAAACCATTGAAGTTGATGCCCGTCTTGCCGCCCACACTGGCATCGACCATGCTTAGCAGGGTGGTGGGGATGTTGATGTACTTGATGCCCCTTTTGAATGTGCTGGCCGCAAAACCACCAAGGTCAGTCACCATGCCGCCTCCGAGGTTCACCATCAGCGAGTGACGGGTGCCTCCGCCATTGCCCAGTGCTGTCCACACCTTGGCCAAAGTCTCCAGCGTCTTGTGCGTGTCAGTCGCACCGATGGTGATGTGTGTGGCATCCTTCAGACAGGGGATGTCCTTCACTACGGGAAGGCACAACTCGTGGGTTGTTTCGTCGGTCAGGAGAAAAAGCCTGTCGTGTTTCACCTCTGCAACGGCTGTTGTCAGTGTTTGTGCAATATCGGTTGAAATAACTACTTTGTTTGCCATGAGAACCAAAAATTTCTGCAAAGGTAGTGAAAAACTCCTAACTCCTAACTCCTAACTCCTAACTTTTTCTTACCTTTGCCCCAAATTTAACAAGGAATAGTTATGATAAACGTGATTGACACCGAAATAGAAGGTGTGAAAATTATTGAACCTCGTCTTTTTGGCGATGCCAGAGGATACTTCTTCGAGTCGTTTTCGCAGCGTGAATTCGAAGAGAAAGTTTGTAAGACGGTCTTCGTGCAGGACAACGAAAGCCAGTCGGTGGCAGGAGTGGTGCGTGGTTTGCACTTTCAGAAACCTCCTTTCACGCAGGCCAAGTTGGTGCGTGTGGTCAAGGGTGCCGTGTTGGATGTGGCGGTCGATATCCGTAAGGGTAGCCCTACATTTGGTAAACATGTGGCATGTGTGCTTTCGGCAGAGAACCATCTCCAGTTCTTTGTGCCACGTGGTTTTGCCCACGGATTTGCCGTGCTGAGCGACGAGGCCGTGTTTCAATACAAGTGCGACAACTACTACGCTCCTCAAAGTGAAGGAGCCATCGCATGGGATGACCCCGACCTCGGCATTGACTGGCAGGTGCCTACCGAGAACCGTATCCTTTCAGAGAAGGATGCCCACCACCCACGTCTGAAAGATGCTGAATTAGTCTTCGACATCAACGTGCCACTTTATTGAGTAGCATCAGAAAGTAGTTATAGAATTGAAGAGTTGAAGTTTTGCTAACGCGAGACAAACGATCCGAATGGCAACTTCAACTCTTCAATTTTTCATTTTTCCAATTTTATCTGATGACGCTGAACTTTTCGTTCAACGTGAATGTCTTTTCATAATCTTTTGTCTTCACGGTGTAGGTTCCTCCTACTGTGAACGAAGGGCTGCTCACGAGGCTGGCGCTGCGTCGCAGGGAGAAGGGAACGGTGACGCTCTCGATGAGTTTGTTGTTGCTGTCGTAGATGTTGATGGGTTCATCTTTCGCGATGTTGAGACCGATGAGCAGGGCGGTTGCCTGCTTGGCTGTTTCGTTGGTGGGAACGGACGGCATTTCACCCATACCTCCTCCTACAGAGAACACCGTGCCTCCTTCGATGATGAGAGCCGCAAAGTCGCAGTCAAGCCCCTCTTCGGGTGAACCCACTTGGCTCCATGCATAAACGGTACCTCCTCTGATGACGATGGCGGGTTCGTTGCTCTGTTCGTTGCTGCCGAATGGCGAGAAGAAACCGCTCTGTGGATTTGCATCGACGGCATCGTTACCCTTGCTTCTTGCAATGACGTTGGCACCATTGAATTCGATGACGGCATTGGCATTGATGGCATCATCTGTACTCAACACATCCACGTTGCCACCATTCAGGACAACTCCTTCCTTACCCTCGATGCCTTCTGCTCCAGCCGTGTTGGTTCTCACAGTCACATTGCCGCTATTGATGATGACTTTGCCTTTCGAGGCGATGCCTTTGGTGGAAGCGACATACTTGTGCTTTCCTCCAAATCCCATGCCTTCGCCTTCTTCACCGTTCTCATCACGATTTCCGGGGAAACCTCCTCCAAAGGGTGGGAAACCGTTTTGTGTGCTGTCATTTCTTTCAGGACGCATTCCTCCGAAAGGAGGGAATCCACCGCGTCGTGTGCTGTCGTTGCCTTCTGGTCGCATGCCTCCGAAGGGACCTCCGAAACCTCCCATCGGGAACTCTCCGTTTTTCATCCGATCCTCCATCTCCTTGCGTCTTTCCTCGAACATCTTTTTCACATCTTCGGGCATATCGTCAAAATTGAATGGAGGCATCCCACCCATAGGAGGACCTCCAAAACCTCCCATGCCAAAGGGCTTCTCACCCAAGTGGTTGCCCGATGTGGTCACGTTGAGGGTGAGGTCTTCGATGGTGATGTCATCCTTCGACTTGATGCCTCGGCAGCCGTCACCTGTTGCAATGACATCGAGGGAGCCTTTGCCTGAAAGGAGAATCTTGTCTTTTGCCCAGATGGTGGCCGCCTTGTGGTTGGCGGTGTCGTTGCAGGCCGTGATGGTGAGGGAGTTTTTCGTCCCTTCCTTCGCCACAATTTCCACTTTCTTCTTGTTCTTCAACCACAAAGGTGCACCTTCTTGACTCGTCAAATTCAAGCCGTCGAGTTTCACTTTTGTTTTGCCAGCGGTTTTCAAGATGAGTTGTCCATCTTCGCTCTTTCCCTTCACCAAGAGGGTGAGTTTGTGTTCCTGATAGGTGCTTTCTATGTTCACATGTGCACCCTCTACTGTCACACTCACACTATCTTTCACTTTCTGTTCCACCGTTGCCGTCGAACCGTTAAACCGGATGGTGATGTCCTCAGCATGACAAACACCACTCATCCATACGGGCAGTGTCCACAAAAGAAATTTCTTCACGTTTCTACTTGTCATTTTTTTCTACTTTTACCTTTTGTTTTTCTTTTTGGATGTGCAAAGGAACGGAAAGATTAAAGTTTTACATTCATTTTCACATTATTTATACAAAGCTGCAAATGCGGCATCTCCGTTGTTACGTTTGTAACACTTCCACTGTAACACATGTAACACTTCCACTGTTACAAGTGTAACACTGGGTGTGTAACATATGTAACACTTTCCGCGTGAGTTGTGTTACATTTTATTTGCATGGGCGGGGGAACTTCCATTTTCGTTTCTTTTTCGCTTGAATCCTTGTTTGTCTCGTGGAAAAATCGTTACTTTGCGAAAAATAAAAGCAATGGATTATTGGGATTTGACATCGCAGGAGGATGTGTTCTCTTCTTATGCTTCGGAAGAGGATACGAGGGAGCATAACCGTGAGATGAATCTGGCTTGGCGGTTTGTGTCGAACACAAATGTGTCGGTGTTTTTGACAGGTAAGGCAGGAACGGGCAAGACAACCTTCTTGCGGACACTTCGTGAGCGTACACCGAAGCGGATGGTGGTGCTGGCACCTACGGGAGTGGCTGCCATCAATGCGCAAGGGCAGACGATTCACTCGTTCTTCCAGTTGCCGTTTGGCCCGATGGTGCCAGGAGTGCCGAGGACAGAAAAGAAGGGACGCTACAAGATGAGCAAGGACAAGAAGAACCTCATCAAGACGTTGGATTTGCTGGTGATTGACGAGATATCGATGGTGCGATGCGATGTGTTGGATGCGATGGATGAGGAACTCCGGAAATATCGTGACCGGAGCAAGCCGTTCGGAGGGGTGCAGTTGCTGCTGATTGGCGACTTGCAGCAGTTGGCACCAGTGGCGCAGGAGAAAGAGTGGACGTTGTTGTCACCTTATTATACGACTCCCTATTTCTTCGGCAGCAGAGCGTTGCAGCAGATACCCTATGTGACTATCGAGTTGAAACATATCTACCGTCAGCAGGATGCTTCCTTCATTGATATTCTTGGAAAGATTCGCAACCATCAGGTGGACAATGCTGTGCTGGGGGCGTTGAATGCTCGATATGTGCCGAATTTCGTGCCTCCCAAGGATGGCGATTGGATTCGCTTGACGACGCATAACCGCATGGCTCAGACCTACAACGAGCAGCAGTTGGATGCCTTGAAGAGCAAGGAGATGGCCTTCATGGCTGAGATTCATCGCAATTTTCCCGAGAGCAGTTATCCTGCCGATGAACGTCTGGTGTTGAAGGAGGGGGCGCAAGTGATGTTCATCAAGAACGATCCGACTCAGGGAAAGGAATATTACAACGGTAAGATTGGCGTGGTGAAGGATTTCGTGTGGGACGATGAAAGCGACGAACGGCTGATTGTCGTGCATTGTCAGGAGGATGACAGCACCATCTGTGTGCCTCGATTGACTTGGGAGAACACTAAATATGTGATTGATGAGGAGACGAAAGAAATACGTGAGGAGGTGGATGGCACGTTCAAGCAATATCCTTTGCGTTTGGCGTGGGCAATCACGGTGCACAAGAGCCAGGGCTTGACTTTCGACCATGCGGTGTTGGATATTAGCGATTCGTTCACACACGGACAGGTGTATGTGGCGTTGAGCCGTTGCCGCACCCTCGAAGGTATGGTGCTGGCACGTCCATTGGAGATGCGTTCGGTCATCACCGATGCGTCTGTCAATGCCTACATCGACAGAGAGTTGGCAGCCGCACAGCAGACGGAAGGCAAGTTGCCTCAGATGATGTATGAGTATTACCTCTCCTTGCTGAATGAACTGTTTGAATTCCGAGTGTTGAAGAAGGATACGGAGTATTTGATGCGTGTGGTGCATGAACATCTGTATGACTCCTATCCTGCCTTGTTGGCAGCGTTGCAAGAGGCACTTCCCAAAATGGAAGCAGAGGTGGTGGAAGTGGCACAGAAATTCCAACGTCAATACACTTTGCTGATGCAGCAGAGTGGGGCTTCATTCACCAAAGATGAGAAACTACAAGAGCGTCTGAAGGCCGCCATGACATACTTTGATGGCAAGATGCACGAACTGCTCGACCCTGTGATTGTGCGCACTAAAGTGGTCATCAACAACAAGCAGGTGACCACGCAATACAATAATGCGCTCGATGCCTTCATGCTATCTTATAAGTTGAAAGTGGGCATCTTTTCCCGTTTGAATGAGAGTGGTTTCTCCATTCGCGACTTCCTGAGTGCAAAGGCAAAGGCTTCGTTGGATGAGGTGAAGATAGAGGATGGAAAGACGAAGGTGAAGAAGGCAAAGAAAGCGAAGGAAGAAAAACCGAAAAAGGAAAAGGTGGACACGAAAGCCAACACCTTCAAGTTGTTCCGTGAGGGGAAAACCATCAAAGAGATTGCTTCGGAACGTTCACTCACCGTTGGAACCATTGAGAATCACCTTGCCTATTTCGTGGAGACGGGCGAATTGAAAGTGGGCGATGTGGTGAGCACCCAACATCAGAAGATGATTCGCGGCATCATCAAGTCGTTCGACAAGGCGTATGCCCTTTCAGATGTGAAGAACCTCTTGCCGAATGACTACACATACGCGGAAATCAAGTTGGTCATTGCCGACATGAAGAGAGAGTGAAAAAGAAAGCCTCGTTCCATTGGAGCGAGGCTTCTTGTTTCTATTCCACTTGGTTTCTATTCCACTTGGTTTCTATTTCATGGAGTTTCTACTTCACATAGAAGATGGGTTCGTCCGTTCCTGGGTCTTCTGGATAGAAGTGGATGGCGGAGTCGTTCAGTTTGATGTGGTGGGTTTTCACCAGTTGGTAGATTTCTGCTCCTGCCCAGATGGTGGGGCCATAACCGTGAGCAGCGAAGTTGTTCACAGGACGGTAGGCATAGAAAGCGGGGTCGAAGGCAAGGCCTGTACCCACACAAGTGCCTTCCACTTGTCCTTGTGCGTTCACGTGGGCATTGACGTAGTTCCATGCAAGGAGGGCTTGTGCGCCGTAAGTCTCGGCATCAATCCATCCCTTGTTGATGGCGTGTGCGATGCAGTAGCAGTAGATAGCGGTGCAGGACGTTTCGAGATAAGTGTCGTTGCGGTCGAGCAACTGATGCCAAGCGCCGTCGTGATGTTGCAGAGGCATGAGGCCGTTCAGGTGTTCCTTGAAGTAGTTCATGATGAGGGCTGACTCCTTCACGTCCAAGAGTTCACAAGCGGTCAGCAATGCCCATCCGTTGGCGCGTCCCCAAAAGAAAGAAAGACCCCCTCCGCCTCTCTGAGGCACCTCCCCCTCTATGTGGAGGCCATCTGGCTGGGGAGCCACCCATCCGTGACGATACAAATGTTTTTCTCCCACCCACATCTTGTCGTGGAAGAGTTTGAACTGACGGGTGGCCTCTTCGATATCTCCGTGCCAAGCCAAGGCTGGGATGCCCATGAACATATCATCCAGCCACACCGTATTCTTGACGGGTCGCAGACGGGCAAACATGCCGTCCTTGTAGCGGTATTGCTTGTTGGCGATGAAGTCGTGGTAGGTTTCTATTTGGTCTTTCAGTTTCGGGTCTTTCGCTTTCAGCATGGCGGAGCAGATGGCGCCAGCATCATCGAGTGCTTCTGGCTTCACCACTTGGTGCATGAGTGGGTCAATCTCTTCCCCTCGGTCGAGCCGTTTCTTGAAGTCAGGTGCAAGTTTCGCCAGATACTCCATGCGGTCGATGGCATATCGGGTGTAGGAAGCATCACCCGTCACTTCACCTGCCCGTAGCATGGCTGAGTAAGTCACACCCCACTCGTAGGAGGTTAGTCGGAAGGTGCCGCGCTTGAGCATCTTGCCCGTCTCATCGAGTTCCATGAAAGTGGTGGCATCGAGATAGTTCTTCACTCTGTCCATCGTGGCTTTCACGTCCTCTGCCTTGGGCACTCCGTAGGGAATCTTGTAGGCAGGTTTCATCAGGTGGAGGGGTGCGGTGGCATCGTTTTGTACTTCTTGGGCATGGCCCCCCAACCCCCAAAGGGGGAGGGCTAACGCGATGATGGTCGATAGTCTTTTTATCATTGTCTTATAAATCTGTTTAATCCACTTAATCTGTGGTTTATTTTCTTATTTGGCATTTGGCGTTTGGCGCTTTTGAGATGGTCACTTGCCGATGGTTTCTTTCAGGAAGATGGCATCGAGTGTCCAGGTGGCGCAGTCGTTTGTCCAGATGGTTTGTTTGTTCGTGAGCGGCAAATGGTTGAGCAGGTCGTCCCATGCTTGCTTTTTCAGCCCTTCGTCGCCCAGTCGCCAACCTGCATAAGCAGACAGTCGGGGGATGAGGAAGCGGTTCTTGCGCAGTTCCCATGCCTTCTGTTTGTAGAGGCGGTTGTGTTCGAGCCAAGCCTCATAGAATTTCGGATGTTCAATCATCGGCTCCAGTTCGTTCATCAGTTCAAAGCCTCCCATGATGGTCATGAGGTGGTTGGTGCTTTGTAGTGCAGGGTCGGCTTCGGTGCTGATGATGCCTGTCGCGGGGTCGTAACCGAGGGCGAGAGGACCTTGGAAAAAACGTTGGGGAAGGTCGGCAATGGAGGACATGCCTGCGAGTAAGACCCTCTCTGCCCTGCGGGCATCTCCCCCGTAATGGGGAGAGCCATCCGGCTTGTTGGTCGTTAGGGAACTCTCCGCATGGTCTCCCTCCCCATTACGGGGGAGGGTTGGGGAGAGGGTCTGTCTCCTTTCCCATTCCGTCATCCAGTTTCCTGCATATGCGAACCAGTCGGGGCCGATTCTCAGTCGTGCAGGTGCGGTGCAGGGATAGAGTTCGCGGGGTTGAGCCAGTCGCATGGGGTCGAGGGTGTAGAGAAGGGTGTCTGCATCAGCCACTTCGTGCATGATGTCGCCTGTGCGCTCGTCGGCGGTGAGGTAGTAGTAGAAGCGGTTCCACCATGCTTCGCTCACACGCGCTTCCTTGGCTCCGCATCCCCAATGCAGCACGTTGTGGCGGGTGCCCAAGCCTGCATGAGGCCCTGTGTGGTAGGTATCCACTTCGCTGCAATGACGGGTCATCGCTTCGGCCATTCGCCACACGTCGGCATCGCCTGTGCGGAGGAACTGATACCAGAGCATGGCGGGTGTGCCCAGTTCGGTGTTATCCCAAGCAAAACCGCCCACATCGTATCGCCATTCGTCTCTGGAAGCATCGTAGGCATGCATTACGTCGCCATAGTTGAAGAAGCCGTACCAGCCGTTCCTTTCTATTTCCGTCTGATAGAACTGCATGATTTCCTGCAGTTTCCCTTCGATGAGGCTGTCACGTGCCGTTTCCATTGTCGGGAGGCTCCAGATGCCGAAGGCACGCTTGCGGTGCAGGTATTCGGGGGTGGGGGCAAGGTGGTATTCTTCTTGGCTGTTGATGAGGATGGTGCTTGTTCTGCCGATGCCCCATGCGGTGCTCATGCCTGGCTGCACATCCTCGTAGGCGGCTTCGAGCGTGTGAGGAATGGTGTCGTAATGTTCAAAGGAGTAGGGTTCCGCTTCGGGCGAGTAGAGGCTGATGGTTACGATGGCGGTGTCGCTCCGCATGCCACTCACGAGGATGGTGGAGGGGTAGGATTGCCAAAAGTCAAGCAAACGACAAGAGAAGACCCTCTCTGTCCTTCGGACATCTCCCCCATAATGGGGAGAGCCATCCGGCTTGTTTACTGGCGACAAAGACCCCGCATGGTCTCCCTCCCCATTACGGGGGAGGGTTGGGGAGAGGGTCTTTATCGTCACCATTCCCTCCGAGCGATGCCCTTCCATCGTGCCAATCCAAGGTGACTCGTGGGTAGCTCTCTTGCGGATGCTATAGCCGTTGGGCGAGAGTTGGGAGAGTCGGAAATCGTCCCATTGGGCGATGTGTTGGAGCATCTGTCGGGTGGTGCTGTCCATACGCTGGAGGTCGATGGGACGGCGTGCGATGAGGGGTTGCACGGACATCTCCTTGTCGCCGAAAGAGACGGAGCGTTCGTAGGGTTGTCCCTGCATGGGCACTCGGAAATGGATGCTGAGTTCGTGGAGGCCGTCGTGGTTGAGGGCGCTATCGACGAGGAGGGTGTGGACGAGCTTCGCCTCCCGTACGCCAGCATATTGGTAGGTGCGGATGATGAAGTTGCGACCGGTGTATTTGTGTACCTCGCGAGAGTGGATGCCGTTCTTGGCCTTTTCCTCCACCTCATGAGTGATGACCGAATCAATTCTTCCGTTGAGCGTCACGTAGAACGGCGGCATTTCGCCCAATGGCAGGGACGGGACATACCGAAGCCGAGTGCTTGGTTGCTTCAGTAGTAGCACGGAGTCGCACCCCTCGGGGATATACGTGGAGAAGGCTTGCCACTTGGCGCTGCCGTCGGGCCACGATGCCAGCCTCCATGTGTCGTACGAGCAATACTGATGGTCGCCAATCTGCAACTTGAAATCGTCGGTGGTCACTTCCCCCTGGTCGAATGGCACTCCGAAGGTGGTCCATCCATGCCCCTTTCCGCCCACCCATCGCAAGACAATCGGCTTCTCGTCGGGGTTCTCGCAGGTGTAGCGGAAGTTTCTCAACTGCGCCACCGCCATCGTGGTTCGGAATCCGAAGTACCCTTCCCGCAAGGGTTTCGGGTCAACATAATCCACCAGCAGTTCCCCATCGATGTAGTAACGTGCATGCCCATCTTTCTGCTCCAGGCGAATCTTGTACCATCGGTTGCCCTCCAGCAGGTGCGCCTTGTCGGTGTACTCTTTCAAGACCTTCGGACGATACTCCACACTATCGATGCCTCGCGCATCCCCTGTGTATCGGCGGAACCGCGTGGTCGTGTTCCAGTTGCCGCCAAAGCCCACATAGTACGTCTGCAAGGCATAATTGTCCACGAACCGTCCGCCATAGCCACCACATTGGCTTGCCATCCAGAAGCAGTTCATATCGCTCACACGCACCCTGCCCTGCTCGTCCTTATAACGCTTATCCGCCACGATGCGAGCCTCATACTCCACCACCACGTTCCCCTCCATCTTCTGCTCACACCAGAGCGTCAGACCCTTCGGAGCCACGATGGTAGCCACGCCCGACTTCCACACCACGCTCGACGTGGCATCTTCTGCCTCCACGCGCCATCCCTGCGCATGCACAACAACGGAAAACAACAACAATAATATGGAAAAAAGAACTCTCATGCGGCCTTTCTGTTAATGATGCAAAGTTACGGAAAATAATCCAAACTACCAACTGTCTGGCCGATATTTTCACACAAAAATAAACGCCAAAAGCGCCAAACGCCAAATGCCAAATAAGCGTGAAAGGTCGGTTTATATATTATATAGTTCCTATCCATTTACTTCTATCCCTATATATAGTTATTATAATTATTATAAGGCTCATCGCCTTATTTCTTATTTGGCATTTGGCGTTTGGCACACATATGCAGCGTGCAATTTTCTTGTTGGCAGTTCTGGCATTTGCACGGTTAGGAATACGCCCATTATGTGGTTGCGTCGTTACCGTAATTTCCTCTACGTCGCTATCGTAATTACCATTGAAGAATGGACGTAATCATGACTGTGGAAAGAGTGCCGTTGCGATGATTGAGAAAACTCGACTGGGGATGACGGAGAAGCGAGTGGAGAGAAATGGAATGGGTAAACACATTTTTTTCTTGTTTTGTTTGTAGGGTTTCCGACTTTTTTGTATCTTTGCAACATAAAACGCAACAACAACAAAACAACAAGAAAGATATGGAACAAATGGATTGGTCGAACTTGGGTTTCGGCTATCGCAAGACAGATTACAATGTGCGCTGTTACTACCGTGACGGCAAGTGGGGCGAGATAGAAGTGTGCTCCGAAGAGACAATTCCACTCCACATGGCAGCCACCTGCCTGCACTACGGACAGGAGGCTTTTGAGGGATTGAAGGCATATCGTTGCCCAGACGGCAAGGTGCGCGTGTTCCGCTCGGACGAGAATGCAGCACGTCTGCAGAGCACTTGCCGTGGCATTCTGATGCCCGAACTGCCTACAGAGAAGTTCAACGAGATGGTGGATAAGGTGGTGCGTCTGAACGAGCGTTTCATCCCTCCTTACGAGACAGGCGCGACGCTCTACATCCGTCCGCTGCTCATCGGCACCAGCGCACAGGTGGGTGTGCATCCTTCAGAGGAGTATCTGTTCATGATTTTCGTCACTCCGGTAGGTCCTTACTTCAAGGGCGGCTTCTCCTGCAACGACTACGTCATCATCCGCGAGTATGACCGTTCGGCTCCGCTCGGCACAGGCATCTACAAGGTGGGTGGCAACTACGCCGCATCCTTGCGCGCCAACAAGATGGCTCACGACCTCGGCTACGCCTGCGAGTTCTATCTCGACGCGAAGGAGAAGAAGTACATGGACGAGTGCGGTGCCGCCAATTTCTTCGGCATCAAAAACAACACCTATGTGACTCCAAAGTCAACTTCCATCCTGCCTTCCATCACCAACAAGAGCCTGATGCAGTTGGCAGAAGACCTTGGCCTGAAGGTGGAGCGCCGCCAGATTCCAGAGGACGAGTTGGCCACCTTTGAGGAGGCTGGTGCATGCGGAACGGCTGCCGTGATTTCGCCTATCGGTAAGATTGACGACCTCGAGGAGAAGAAGACTTTCCAAATCTCGAAGGACGGAAAGCCAGGCCCTATCTCGGAGAAACTCTACAACAAATTGCGTGGCATCCAGTACGGCACCGAACCCGACGTGCACGGATGGACGCGCGTAGTGATTGAATAAATAGCAGACCCTCTCCCCCTACCCCTCCCCCGTAATGGGGAGGGGAGACCATGCGGGGTGTTGGGGAAGAAATCTATTAATAAACCTAATTATTAACTTTTAACAACCCTCAAAACGGAAACAAGCCGGATGGCTTCTCCCTCCCCATTACGGGGGGAGGGCACGGGGAGAGGGTCTTTTTGTTAACTATGAAACCAACTCTTTTCCTCCTTGCTGCGGGAATGGGTAGCCGCTACGGTGGCTTGAAGCAGCTTGACGGTCTTGGACCTAATGGTGAAACCATCATGGATTACTCCATCTACGACGCTGTGAAGGCAGGCTTCGGCAAGATTGTGTGGGTGATTCGCAAGGACTTCGAGGAGCAGTTCCGCACTCAGATCCTCTCCAAGTATGAGGGTGTAGTGCCATGCGAACTCTGCTTCCAGAGCATCGACAGCCTCCCTGCAGGCTTCAAGTGCCCAGAAGGCCGTGTGAAGCCATGGGGCACCAACCACGCTGTGCTGATGGGTAAGGACGTGATTAAGGAGCCATTCGCCGTGATTAACTGCGACGACTTCTATGGCCGCGACGCCTTCATGTCCATCGGCAAGTTCCTCAGCAACCTGCCAGAAGGTTCTAAGAACAAGTATGCAATGGTGGGCTTCCGTTGCTGCAACACACTCTCCGAGAACGGTTCTGTGGCTCGCGGCGTGTGCATGTACGACAACAACCGTCACCTCGTCGATGTGGTGGAGCGCACCGAAATCATGCGTCAGGCAGACAAGGGCAACGCCATCTGCTACAAGGATGAGCAGGGCGAATGGATTCCACTCGAGGAGAACGTGCCTGTATCGATGAACATGTGGGGCTTCACACCCGACTACTTCGACTATAGCGAGGAATACTTCAAGGAGTTCCTCTCTGACCCGAAGAACATGGAGAACCTCAAGGCCGAGTTCTTCATCCCGCTGATGGTGAACAAACTCATCAACGAGGGAACCGCAACCGTGGAGGTGCTCGACACTACTTCCGTTTGGTTCGGCGTCACCTACGCGGCCGACCGCGAGGCAACTGTGGAGCGCATCGCCAAACTCGTGGCCGACGGTGTGTATCCCAACAAATTGTTCTAACAGCAAAGAAAGAATCAAAGCAATGTGTCCAGTGCTGCAAGGAGTGGTGCTGGACACATTTTGAAAATATGAGGAGAATGTTGAAAATAGCAGCCGTTTGTGTGGCCACCCTGCTGCCGCTGGCGATGCAGGCGCAAGACAAGGTGGAGGCAACCCTCGGGGCAGATGTGGTTTCCAGTTACATCTGGCGTGGCCAGGACTTGGGAAGCGCGGCCGTGCAACCCGCTTTGGGCATCTCTTACAAGGGATTCGGCTTGGAGGCCTGGGGAAGTTACGGGTTTGTTGACAAGAAAGGCACCAAGGAGTTTGACCTCACGCTGTCCTACACGACGGGCGGTCTCACTATCGGAATCACGGATATGTTCAGTGTGGACGGAAAGGAGAATTGCCCCCACAAGTATTTCCTCTACGATGCCCATGAGACGCTGCACGTGTTCGAGGCCAACATCGGCTACGACTTCGATGTGTTTTCGCTCAATTGGTACACCAACTTTGCAGGTGCCGACGGAGTGAACAAGTCGGGCAAACGTGCCTATTCCTCCTATTTTGAGGTGGGTGTGCCCTTCAAACTTGGCACCCTTGATTGGGATTTCGCCCTTGGTGCAGTTCCCTATGCCACCGATTACTATGAAGATGCTCACAGGTTTGCTGTCACCAACATCAGTCTCAAGGCGAGCAAAGACATCAAAATCACCCCTACCTTCACCGTGCCTCTCTTCGGCAGCATTGCCGCCAATCCCAGCACCCAGAAGCTGTACTTCACGGCAGGTGTTTCGTTCTGAATGAACGACTTGACTTCTTTAAATAAAATGTCTATAACTGATTAGAAACAAGAAAGATAAGAAAATATATGAAAGGAATAGTTCTTGCAGGTGGTTCGGGTACACGGTTGTATCCCATCACAAAGGGTGTGAGCAAGCAGCTCATCCCGATCTTTGACAAACCTATGGTGTATTACCCCATTTCGGTGCTGATGCTCGCTGGCATCCGCGACATCCTGATTATCTCCACTCCTTATGACCTGCCAGGCTTCAAGCGTCTGCTGGGCGACGGAAGTGATTACGGGGTGCATTTCGAGTATGCCGAACAGCCATCACCCGATGGGTTGGCTCAGGCGTTCATCATCGGCGAAAAGTTTGTGGGTAACGATGATGTGTGCCTCGTCTTGGGCGACAACATCTTCCACGGCCGTGGCTTCTCGGGCATGCTGAGAGAGTGTGTGGAGAACGCCAAGGTGGGTAAGGCAAGTGTGTTCGGCTACTGGGTGCAAGACCCGGAACGATACGGTGTGGCTGAGTTCGACAAGGAGGGCAACTGCCTCAGCATCGAAGAGAAACCGAAGGAACCGAAGAGCAACTATGCGGTGGTGGGTCTTTACTTCTATCCGAACAAGGTGGTGGAAGTGGCGAAGAACATCAAGCCATCGCCACGCGGCGAGTTGGAAATCACCACGGTGAATCAGGAGTTCCTCCAAGAGAAGAACTTGAAGGTGCAACTGTTGGGTCGCGGCTTTGCATGGCTCGACACGGGTACGCACGACTCGCTTTCTGAGGCTTCCACCTTCATCGAAGTGCTGGAGAAGCGCACAGGCTTGAAGATTGCCTGTCTCGAAGGCATCGCCTATCGTCAGGGCTGGATAACAGCAGAAAAACTGCGTGAATTGGCTCAGCCGATGATTAAGAACCAGTATGGGCAGTATCTGCTGAAACTGGCTGACACAAAGTATTTCGGAGAAGTGAAGTAACTTCAAAATATGAAAAAGGAAATGAAATGGATGATGGGTGCAACGTTGGCGTTGCTGGCTTGCACGGGAAACAAGAGTGTGGCTCATACTGAGGGCGATATGGCCATGCCGGCAGATGCTCCTGCGGTGGCGGACACCTTGACCTTCGAAGAGGTGAGTTATAAGGATTCATTGATTGTCGATGTGAAAATCATGGATTACAGCACCGACGAGGAACCAACACCCTATACGATGGGCAAGTCGAGAAACTACTTCGAGAAGCAGACACTCAAGGCTGTGAAAGGACCAACAGAGTCGATGGAATTTGTCAACCAGTATCTGCTGGTCGATGCATCGGGTGTTGAATACGAACTGCCCCTCACCGCAGCAAAGATTAGTGAATTGTGCACCCAACTGAAGAAGGAGGGCGTGAGTGATGTGAAGAAGGCGCTGAAGAAACGCAGCAAGGATTTTCTGGGCACTGAGGCTCCCTATGAGGAGATGGGTTGGGAAACGGGTAACTCGCTCGAATCAGAGATTTCTGTGGTGTGGAACACAAAGAATCTGCTCACGTTGCAACATTCTGGTTACGATTATCCAGCAGGAGCCGCTCACGGTATGCCTTGGAATTACGCCGAAACCATTGACCTGAAGAACAAGCGCATATTGACGAAGGACGACATCTTCACGAAGAGTGGGCAAAAGGCTGTGCTGAAGATGGTGGTGGCTGAACTGCTCGACGAGTATGCCGAAGACAACCTGAACAATGTCAGCGATATTGAACTTCCGGGCAACGACCCTTCTCTCACCAGCGAAGGTGTGCAGTTCGATTATGGAGCATACGAGATAGGTCCCTATGCATTGGGAATGCCTTGCGTGAAGCTGCCTTACGAAAAAGTGAAGCCGTACCTTACACCCGAGGTGAAGGAACTGCTCGAACTGGAGTGACGTCCGTTTCAAAGATAAAGAAAGCCGCACCATTCAAATCGAAAAGGTGCGGCTTTCTTATTTTTTCATTCAGCAAAACGGTTGCCCATCTGGATGGTATGCCCATCTTCCATCGGAATAGGTGTTTCTTCATTTGCTGCATCGCGTGTCCAGTAGTAACTGTCGTAGGCTATTGTGCTGGCTACATCGAGACCCACCCATGTCCAGGCAAGGAAGTAACTCGTGTTGAGCGACGCATAATCCGACCATTTGTACAACTGCCAAATGTTGTGTAGGTCGAAGTGTGTGGAACTGTCGTTGAAACGCCCCGTGAAGTGTTTCTTGGTCAAGTCGTAGTCGCTGATGCGCACGTTGTAGTTGGGATGCTTGGGATATTTCAGGTAAACGGTTTTGTTGATTACTTCCCATGTGAAATAGGAACTCAGTCGCTCGTATGGGCTGACATTGCCTTGTGCGTTAGGCGTTTTGTCATACCAATCCACTTGATAGCCTTCACCCTTTGTATCGTACTTCTCGTAAGGAATGAACTTCACGGAACTTTTGTAGGAATCGAACTCACCCAATTCAGGGTCAGAGTAATACATGCCCCAATAGCCTTCCCATTCTCCAGAAAGTTTCATGGCAATCTTCTCGTCTTTGGCGCATGAGGTGAACAACAAGCAAAGTCCCAATATGGCAACGATGCATGATAATGTTGACGTTTTCTTCATATCTTTGATAGGTTTTGGAGGTTAGTGTAAGTTGATGATGGTGGCAAAGGTACGACATTAAAATGAAACAACGATAGGGAATCTGCTATTATTTATAGGGAAATGGCGCTAAATTGCCAAATGCCAAATAAGAAATAAGGTGTTTTTCACCTAAAAACGTTATCTTTGCAGCATCAAAAAATAAAGGAACAATGAAAAAAATCATGATGATTGGAATGATGTTGCTTGGTTGTGTGGCAGCATCAGCACAGACACAAACAATACAGGTGGCTGTCACGAACGAGTGGAAGGAAGACAAGAAGAACGAGCCCGTGGTGGTGAAACTTTCGGCGTTGAAGAAACTGAACTTCGATGTGAAAAGCGTGAAGGTGACCTGCAAGGGTAAGGATGTGCCTTGTCAATTGGATGATATGGACGGAAATCTGCGTCCCGACGAGGTCTTTTTCCTGACAGACATCAAGGGAAAGGACACGAAGACTTTCGAGGTGAAACTCTCGGCCAAGGAAGAAAAGAAGGCCAAGAGTGTGGAACCGCGCATCTACACCGCCTTGCAGATTCGTGACAAACAGGACAAGCACCCCGATGTGCTGCGTGTGGAGGCTCCAGGAAAGACTTTCCTCTTCAACGACATCTATATGCATGGTGTCACCATCGAGTCGGAATTGACGGGTTACCGCATCTACTTCGACCATCGGCAGAATATCGACCTTTATGGCAAGAAGTATCGTCGCATAGAATTGCCGCAGACGCAGTTCTACACCTCCGAGGAGCAGTTAGCACAGGGGTATGGTGTGGATGTCCTTTGGGCAGGCAACGCCATCGGTTGTGGCTCTTTCAAGGATTGGAAAAAGAACCAGCCGGAGAACTGGACGGAAGTGGGTGTGAGAGGTCAACGTGTGGTGACGGCAGGCCCCTTGCGTACCGTTGTGGAGGTGTATGACTTGGGTGTGAAGGGCGACGATGATGTGATGTACGACATGCACCAGTATTATTCTCTCTATGCAGGCCATCGTGACTTGCAGGTGAACGTGGAGTTTGACCGTGTGCTTGATAAGAATTTCTGTACGGGTGTGCAGAAAGTAGGTGCAACGGCCGATGAAGCCACTCGCAAGGGGCACAAGTCGCAAGGCTTTGTGAAGAAAGACGGTTTGGCTGCTTCATGGGGATGTGACTATCCCGACATGGGCAAGAAGCAACTGTGGGCGCCCGAACCCATCGGAATGGCTGTTTTTGTGCCGAAGGAGTATGTTCGTGACACCAAGGAGGATGAACTGAACTATCTTTTCGTGGTTCAACCAGGTAAGAATCGCTCCATCAGTTATTATGTCAGTTTCTGTGCCGACAAAGAAGATGATGGCTACCATACTGCCAAGGAGTGGTTTGCCTCGTTGGATGACTGGAAGGACAATGTGAGTCATCCTGTGGTGGTGAAGTGTAAGTGAGGAAAGTTTGAAAGTGGAGAAGAGCAGGTGGGGAGTAAAACAGGAACAAAAATGGGGCGATGGAAATGATGTTTGTGACAAAAAATGTAAAAATGTTGGTGCTTCCATGCTTTTTCTCTAACTTTGTGGCCAGAACGACACGAGAGAGTTTTTTATTTAGTTTTCAGATGAATGTGAGAAAAATATGAAAAGTAGCATTAAACATTGGATTTTTAAGTTGAAGTATGTGTTGGCGCTGGCTGTGTTTGTTGGCGTTATTGGCTTCGTGGGCGAAAGTAGCATTGTGAATCGAATAGGTCAGCAGCAGGAAATTTCAAATCTGAAGAGCGAGATTGACGAGTATAACCGTAAGTTTGAACAGGATAAGAAGACGTTGGATGCTTTGAAGCATGACCCCGAAGCCGTGAAGGAAGTGGCGCGCGGTCGTTATTTCATGAAGACGGACAATGAAGACATCTTCATCGTAGAGGAAGAGTGATGGCGATGCCTATGGACAAGGAGAAAATCTTAGGATGGGTTGAATCGGCAGGATTGGCCTTGGTGGTGATTGCTGCTGGTATGTGGGTGTTCCCCAAAGGGGATGTCCGTTTCGTGGCGTGTTGTGTCATGTCGTTGGCTACAGTGGTGTTGGCTTTCGGCCGCTTCATGCAAACACCTTTTTATGAGAAATATCCGATGTCAGATCCGCGTGAATTGACATTGCGGCGCCTCTATCATCAGCGTGTGTTTGGCATTGTCGGGTTAATTGCCGCTTCTGTGTTTATGTGGATGCCAGTCGGTTTTTATGCTGGTATGTATGTGGGGGAAACGGCATGGTTGATCCCCTTTGTTTTCTTTGTGGTGATAGAAGTGTACACCGTGTTTCGCATTTCTGCGGTGGAAAAAGGGTGAAAGAGGGTAAAAATCATCCCGAATCAAAAAAAACTCCTAACTCCTGATACCCAACTCCGAACTTTTTCATACCTTTGCAAACGTAAAAGCAATCTAAGTGGACTTTTTTTTGACAGAAACGCTTACGAGAGATTAGAAAAGGAAAGAGAGAGCGTCTGGGTGACGCATATACGCACATATAATTTTATTATAAAGAAAGGATTTACAAGAATGGAACTGAATGCATTGACGGCCATCTCGCCTATTGATGGTCGCTACAGAGGCAAGACGAGGGACTTGGCTCCGTTTTTCTCAGAATATGCACTTATCAAATATCGTGTACGTGTTGAGATTGAGTATTTCATCACGCTTTGCGAGTTGCCCCTGCCGCAGTTGAAGAGTTTCGACCAGAGCCTCTTCGAACGTCTGCGTGACATCTATCGCAATTTCTCCGAGTCGGATGCTCAGCGTGTGAAAGACATTGAGAAGGTGACCAACCACGACGTGAAGGCTGTGGAGTATTTCATCAAGGAGGAACTTGACAAGATTGGCAACTTCGATGACTATAAAGAATTCATTCACTTTGGCTTGACCAGTCAGGACATCAACAATACGTCTGTTCCGCTCACCATCAAGGATGCACTTAATGAGGTGTATTATCCGCAGGTGGAGGAACTCATTGCACAACTCAAGGAGTATGCTGACGAGTGGAAGGACATCCCAATGTTGGCCAAAACACACGGTCAGCCTGCTTCGCCTACTCGTTTGGGCAAGGAGGTGATGGTGTATGTTTACCGTCTCACCGAACAACTGAACCAGTTGAAGGCATGCAAGATGACAGCCAAGTTTGGTGGTGCGACAGGCAACTACAATGCCCACCACATCGCTTATCCGGAATATGATTGGAAGGCTTTTGGCAATAAGTTCGTCAGCGAGAAACTGGGTTTGGATCGTGAGCAGTGGACAACTCAGATAAGCAACTATGACAACATGGGAGCCATCTTCGATGCCATGAAGCGTATCAACACCATCATCATCGACCTCGACCGTGACTTCTGGATGTACGTGTCGATGGAATACTTCAAGCAGAAAATCAAGGCAGGTGAGGTCGGCTCGTCCGCTATGCCGCACAAGGTGAACCCCATCGACTTCGAAAACTCTGAGGGAAACCTCGGCATGGCCAACGCCATTTTGGCTTTCCTCAGCCAGAAACTTCCCGTCAGCCGTTTGCAGCGCGACTTGACCGACTCGACTGTGCTTCGCAATGTAGGAGTGCCAATGGGTCATATGATCATCTCCATCCAATCCACCTTGAAGGGGTTGCGCAAACTGCTGCTCAATCAGGATGCCATCAACCGCGACCTCGACAACTGCTGGGCAGTTTGTGCTGAAGGTATCCAGACGATTCTCCGCAGGGAAGCCTATCCGCATCCCTATGAGGCACTCAAGGCACTCACCCGCACCAATGCGGCCATCACGGCTGAGAGCATCAGCAACTTCATCGAGGGGTTGGAGGTGTCTGACAGCGTGAAGGAGGAACTGCGTGCCATCACTCCACACAGTTATACAGGAATGTAAAAAGATTGTTCATGAATAAATAATGCAATCGCAAAATAAATTGAAATTGTAAATTGTTTAAATCGTAAATTACATCATGTCCGAATTAGAAGAATGGCAGGGCAAGCATCCTGCAGCATCAGAAGAAAACTCTGAAAATGGAGGTGACCGTGAGGGTTATCGCCCATCTTACAACCGTGAAAACAACTTTGGTGGTCGTCCGGCATATAATCGTGGCGACCGTCCGCAGCGTCCTCGTTTCAACCGAAACGAACGTGCGGCTTACAGTTCTAATGGCGCACAGAACGACCGTGGTTTCCGTCCTTCTGGCTTTGGTGGCTCCTCTTCGGAAGAAGGTGGCTATCAGCAGCGTGGTGGTTACCAGCAGCGTCCCTACAATAATGGCGGCTATCAGCAGCGTGGTGGTTACCAGCAGCGTCCTTACAACAACGGTGGCTATCAGAATCGTGGCTATCAGCAGCGCCCCTACAACAACCGCTATCAGCAGAATGGCGAGCAAGAGGGTGGCTATGAGCAGGGCGGTTTCCAGCCACGTCAGGGCGGCTATCAGCAGCGTGGTGGCTATCAGCAGCGCGGCGGCTATCAGCAGCGTGGCGGCTATCAGCAACGCGGCGGCTATCAGCAACGTGGCGGCTATCAGAATCGCGGCGGCTATCAGCAGCGTGGTGGTGGCTTCCGTCCCCGCACAGCCGACTACAATCCTAATGCCAAGTACAGCATGAAGAAGCAGATTGAGTACAAGGAGTATCTCGAAGACCCCAATGCACCCATCCGTCTCAACAAGTTCTTGGCCAACGCAGGTGTATGTTCACGTCGTGAGGCCGACCAGTTCATCCAGGCAGGTGTTGTCTCTGTGAATGGTCAGGTGGTGACAGAATTGGGCACCAAGGTGCAGCGCACCGATGAAATACACTTCCACGACCAGTTGGTCAGCATCGAAAAGAAAGTGTATGTCATCCTCAACAAGCCCAAGGATTATGTGACCACTTCCGATGACCCGCAGCAGCGCAAGACCGTGATGGATCTCGTGAAGAACTGCTGCCGCGAGCGCATTTATCCAGTCGGCCGTCTCGACCGCAACACCACAGGTGTGCTGCTCTTCACTAACGATGGCGACCTCGCCTCCAAACTCACGCACCCCAAGTTCTTGAAGAAGAAGGTGTATCACGTCTTCCTCGACAAGAACCTCACGGCTGCCGACATGAAGCAGATTGCCGAAGGCATCACGCTCGAGGATGGTGATATCAAGGCTGATGCCATCAGTTATGCATCTGACACCGACAAGAAGCAGGTGGGCATCGAGATTCACTCTGGCAAGAACCGCATCGTGCGCCGCATCTTCGAGAGCCTTGGCTACAAGGTTTGCAAACTTGACCGCGTCATGTTCGCAGGTCTCACCAAGAAAGGCATCAAGCGTGGCGACTGGCGCTTCCTCACCGAGCAGGAAGTGGCCATGCTGCACACGGGACATTATGAATAAGAATTAAAAAGTTGAAGAATTGAAGTTTGGGCTAACGCAAGGTGACCACATGCGAATGGCTAACTTCAATTTCTCAATCCTTCAATTTTTATAGTATATGAAACGGACAAAAATCATAGACCTCCTGCAGCGCACCGACTTTGGTGCCGAGGTCACAGTCATGGGTTGGGTGCGCACGAAGCGAGGCAGCAAGGCAGTCAACTTCATCGCCCTCAACGACGGCTCCACCATCAAGAACGTGCAGGTGGTGGCCGATGTGGAGAAGTTCGACCCCGAAATGATGAAACTCATCACCACAGGCGCTTGCCTCTCTGTGACAGGCACGATGGTGGAGAGCATTGGCTCGGGTCAGGCAGTCGAAGTACAGGCAACCGACATCAAGGTGTTTGGCGAATGTCCTGCCGACTACCCAATGCAGAAGAAGGGGCAATCCTTCGAGTACATGCGCCAGCATGCTCACATGCGTCTGCGCACCAACACGTTTGGTGCCGTGATGCGTATCCGCCACAACATGGCGATGGCTATCCACACCTACTTCCACCAGCATGGTTACTTCTATTTCCACACCCCCATCATCACAGCATCCGACTGTGAGGGTGCAGGCCAGATGTTCCAGGTGACCACCAAGAACCTCTACGACCTCAAGAAGGACGAGAACGGCAGCATCATCTATGATGACGACTTTTTCGGCAAGCAGACCTCCCTCACCGTCAGCGGGCAGTTGGAAGGTGAATTGGGAGCCACAGCACTTGGAGCCATCTACACCTTTGGTCCTACCTTCCGTGCTGAAAACTCCAACACTCCCCGCCACTTGGCGGAGTTCTGGATGATTGAGCCGGAAATTGCCTTCATGGATCTTCCTGACCTCATGGACCTGGAAGAAGACTTCATCAAGTTCTGCGTACGCTGGGCACTCGACAACTGCAAGGACGACCTCGACTTCCTTAACAAGATGATAGATAAGGGTCTCATCGAGCGTCTCGAGGGTATCCTCAAGGAAGATTTCGTCCGTCTGCCATACACCAAGGGCATCGAGATTCTGCAGCAGGCTATCAAGGATGGCAAGAAGTTCGAGTTCCCATGTAATTGGGGTGACGACCTTGCCTCCGAGCATGAGCGCTATCTCGTCGAGGAATACTTCAAGAAGCCCGTCATCATGACCAACTATCCCAAGAAGATAAAGGCCTTCTACATGAAGATAGATGCAGAGAAGCCAGTCCTCAATGGTCAGGAAATGGAGCAGACCGTGCAAGGCACCGACGTACTCTTCCCGCAGATTGGCGAAATCATCGGTGGATCTGTCCGTGAGGAAGACTACGGCAAACTCATGAACGAAATAGAGGAACGCCAGATTCCGATGAAGGACATGTGGTGGTATCTCGACACCCGTAAGTTCGGCTCATGCCCCCACGCAGGATTCGGGCTCGGCTTCGAGCGTCTCATCCTCTTCGTCACGGGCATGCAGAACATTCGCGACGTGATTCCTTTCCCGCGCACACCCAAGACAGCCGAGTTTTAATCCTTACGTCTCTATAACAACACAATATAAAGGCATACATGAACAAAAGAGCCTGTGCAATTGCACGGGCTCTTTGCTTTTTGTGCGGGATTTCTCCTACGTATGACTCACCTTTTTGTTCATTCCTTGAATATTTTCTGGGCAAACAGGGTGAGGTAGATGCGCCAGTTTCGCCAGATGTGTCCACCATCGTTCTCGTAGTATTCGTAGGGATACTGGTGGGCATCGAGATATTGCCGCAGTTCCGTGTTCATCTGCATCAGGAAGTCGTCTTTGCCAATGGCTATCCAGTAGAGTTTGGGCTTTGAGGCGAAGAGACGCGCCATCTGTTCGTCAAATTTGGCGTCGTTGTTTCTCACACGACCTGCTGCCGACTGCAGGCCATAGTAGTCGAAAGTGTCGGGATAGAGCCGGGAGATGCCGAAGGTGTGGCCTCCACCCATCGAGAGTCCTGTCACCGCGCGTGCCGAACGCTTCTTGATGGTCTTGTAGTGGGAGTCCACAAAGTTGACAATGTCCATGAAACTCTCTTCCATCGTGGCCTTGGCGCCCCGCTGGTTGAAGGCGTTGCCATCGGGGGTGTACATGCCTTCGTGCCACCATCCCGGAGCCGCGTTGCAGGTGGGGTTGCCGTTGGGCATCACCACAATCATGGGCACACATTTGCCTTCGGCGATGAGGTTGTCCATGATTTGCGATGCGCGTCCCAAATCGCCCCATGCCGTTTCGTCGCCTCCATGTCCATGCAGCAGATACATCACGGGGAAACTCTTCTTCCCGTCGTAGGCTGCCGGAAGATATACTGTCATGCGTCGTTGCTGGCCGAGAGTGGGACTGTCGTACCACACGCGGCTCAGGGTGCCGTGGGGCACGTTGTTGACGGAATAGAGGTGTCCCTTGTCGTCGGCGGACTTGGTCACGATGAAGATGTTGCTGAGTGTTGAGATGTCGCGGTTGACGTAACTGTTCGCGGGGTCGATGAATCGCTGGCCGTCCACCGAAATGCTGTAAGAGTAGAGTTCGGGGTTCAGCGCTTGTGTCGTCGCTGTCCAGACACCGTTCTCCTGCTTCGTCATCTCCAGCCGGCGGTTACGTGTTTCGCCGAAGTCACCGCTGACACTCACGCGCTCGGCAGACGGGTCGTAGAAGTTGAATGTCACCGTGCCATCTGCGTTCACTACTGGCGATTTCACTCTAGGTCGTTGACCCAGTTGCTGTTGTGCGATGGTGCTTATGGCCATCAGGCTGCAAAGCACAAGAATCAGGCTTTTTTTCATTGGTCGGAGAAAATTAAAGTATTAAAGAATTAAAGAATTAAAGAATTGAAGAATTGAAATGTTGAAGAGAGTGGGGTTAGCGTCTGTCTCTATTGCCCCACTTTTTGTCGTATCTTCCTTCGGTGTCGATTTTGCCGCCAAACATGTTGAGGCGATAGCGCACGTGGAGCATGGCGTAACTGTTGATGCTGTTGTAGCGCGTGTCGCTGCGGCTGGTGGCCGAGACCCATCGCTCGTAGTTACTCTGCTGTTGCAGGAGGTCGTAGAAGTTCAGGGCCACGACGAGGGTCTTGCTTCTGAGGAAGGTCTTGGACAACTGGCCGTTCCACAGCAATTCGTTGGTGTTCATCGAGGGGTCGTTGTAGCCGCGACGGCTGTACTCGCGAAGGTTGGTGCTCAACTCGAAGCCCATGGGCAGGCGCACCAGAATCTGTCCACCATAACTGAATTGCCAGGTGTCGAGATTGGCGTTGGGTTGCAGTTCGTTGCGTGTGTGTTGATAGTTCACGTTGCCGTCAAGGGTTACCTCGAGCCAGTCGTTGCGGAAGCTGACGTTCATGCGTTCGTTTAGATTGATGGAACGTGTGGTGTTCTTCTGTGCGTCGGCCTTGGCTTGAGCCACATAACTGACGTAGTTGTTGTAGCGCGCCCGGGTGTCGGTGCCGATGTTCCAGTGGGCAGCGGAATCTAGTGCGGTGTTGAAGGTGAATCCTCCGTCGGCATTCCAGTTGCCGTTGATGTTTTCTGGGCGCGAGATGCTTCCGCCCGTCTCTGCATTGTAGCGCACTAGGTTGGAGATGCTGTTGCGGATGTGCCGGTAGTTGGCATAAATCACAATAGAACGCTTGTGTTTGGCGATGTAGTTGTTGTAGTAGACATTGAGCGAGTTGGTGAACTGCGGCTTCAGCCCAGGGTTTCCCTGCGTGATGTAGAGAGGGTTCGAGTCATCGGTGATGTCGAGCAACTGCGTGATGTCTGGCTGGCGTGTGTCGCCTCGGTAGTGCAGCCAGATGTTCTGCTGGTCGCTGAATTTGTAGTGAAAATCGATGGTCGGCGTGAAATTGGTCACGTTGCGGATGGTGTCCACATGGATGCCCCGGTAGTTCTGGATGAAGTTGGAGTGTTGCGGCTGCAGGAGCACGCCCACATTGTAGTCATATTTCTCTTCCCAGTGGCGCAGCGTGAGCCTGATGTTGTGGGTGTAGTTCTTATACTCGGAATAGCGGCTGAGGTTGCGGTCGAGATAGTTCTCCAGGGGAGATTGGAGGGTGGCGAACTGAGAGTTGGGCCCTAGCCACGTATCCCAGTCGCGGTAGACGGGCGTGATGCCAGCGAAGACATCAAACTCCTCATGGCTAAAGTCATACGTCTTGCGGTCGCTCTTGTTCTGATTGTAGCGCAGTTCGTAGTTGGCTTGCAGATGGGCACCTTTCCAGAGTGGTTCGCTATAGTTGGCGCTCAGCACGTAGCCGCTGTTGTTCGACGGGGTCTCGTTGTAACGGGCGGTGAAATAGGTGGAGTCCTGTCCCTCTTGATTCTGCACGCGGAAGAGGTGTACCTCGTTGTTCGAGGCGTTGCGTTGCCGGTTGTTGCCCGCGCTGGTTTCCACACGCAGGGTCACGTTTCGTCCCCGTGGGTTCAGTCGGCGATACAATTGCAGCATCGCCCACATATTCCGGTTGCGGCCATAACTGAGGCTGGCCTGCCTGTTCTGGTTCACGGCCAGTTCCTGCTGGTGCATCAGGTCGATGGCTTCGGCGGAGAGTGGGTCGGATGCATAGCGGTAGGGGTCGTCGCTGAAGGTAGCCGATAGCGAGTTGGATGTACCGTCGTTGGTGCCATAACTGCCGTTGGCGCGCAGCAGGATGTTACTCAGTGTATCGGGTTTCCACTCCAGACGCAGGTTGCCGTTCCAGTTGTCGTTGCGGGAGCGGTTGGCAGAATTGCTGTTGGAGAACGTGCGGTAGTCCTGGCTGTAGAAGTTCTCGCTGGCATTCTCGTTGCGGTTGTCGCCGGTGCGATGGTTCCAGCGCACACTCATGTCCACTTTCAGTTTCTTTCCGTCGTCATAGTTCAGGTTCGTACCCAACATCTTGTTCGTGTTCAATCCCCGACGGTTCCACCATCCGGCATTTTCCTCCTTATTGTTGGCATTGCCCATCAGCACGATGCGTGTCTTGTCCGTGAAACTGCTACCCATTCCACGCATGGCATATCGTTCCTCCGTTCCACCTGCAATGTCGAAGTTGGTCATGTAGCCTCGGTTCATGCCTTTCTTGATGGTGAAGTCCAGCACAGTTTCCTTGTTGCCGTCCTCAATGCCTGTGATGCGTGCCTGGTCGCTCTGCTGGTCATAGAACTTCACGTTCTGGATGATGCTCACGGGCAGGTTCTTCAACGCCGTTTCCGTGTCGCCTAGCATGAACTCCTTGCCATCCACCAGAATCTTCTTCACCGCCTTTCCGTTGATGGTGATGTTGCCGTCCTCATCGATGTCGGCTCCTGGCATGCGCTTGATGAGTTCCTCCACTGCCGAGCCTTCAGGGGTGCGATAAGCCTCTGGATTGTAGAGCAGCGTGTCCTTCTTCACTACAACCTGCGCGGCATTCGCCTTCACCACCGCCTCTTTCAGCAACATCTCGTCTTGGGCCATCCGAATATTGCCCAAGTCTAGATTCTGTGCGCGTCTCAACGTCACCTCACGCTCAATCGTCTGATAACCCACAAAAGAAATCCTCAGTCGGAACGTACCGACAGAGGGTACATCCACCGAGAAGTTTCCCCGTTCGTTCGAGATGGTTCCTCCCACAAATGTGCTGTCCGCTGCCGCAAACAACTGAACGGTGACATGCTCCATCGGCTCCTTTGAGTCCACATCTGTCAGATAACCATTGATAGTGAAATTCCGTCGTGATTCCTGTGCCATAGCACAAAGCGTCGCTGCACCTAGCAGCAACGATAACAAAAATATTCTCATTTGTGTTGTGTTTTCATCAGTGATAAACTTGAGTGTCACTCTCTTTACAATCAGTTTGACTCCATTGTTCCCGAAAAGTCTATTGGCACACGATATGATTATGTTTTTTTAACGATTCAAAATCCCCAGCCTCCACCACCGCCTCTTCCTCTGCTCCACCATCGGCCTCTCCCTCGCTGGAGGATTAACAGTCGTTCATGACTTATGAATATTTTTCCGCAATTTATGAACAATTATCCATAACTTATGAATAAATATCCGTAAGTTATGAACGACTTCTTGCTTTATTCGGCAAAAAATGAGTACCTTTGTATTCAAGTAAATAAAAAAGTAAAAAAATAAAATGAAACACAATCAATTGACAAGTGTGGGTCTGTTGGCCCTATGTGTGATGCTCATGGCATCATGTGCAAAAAGGGTGGATGTCAAGCCCGTCTGCGGCACGATGGAAAAGCCGCTGGTTGCAGATTCTCTGATGAATGACTCTACACGGCTGTTGGTGGATTCCATTGCCATCGACTTGTACGATGTGCAGCAGGCGATGCTGCCGAGGCTGGGCTACACCACCGAGGGTGAGGACATCACGCTCTATGTCGATGGCGAGGCTGTCGCCACAGTGACGAACACCATTGCTGACATGGGTGGTTTCGACGACAATGCTATCTGGATTGGCGAGAAGATGAGTCTTGACAACAGCGATGGCAGTTGGCGTGTCCGTGTGGTGCCAGGCGTGAAATTCGTCGTGGGCTTGGCGCTCCACTATGAGAATATGCCAACCCTCACGGCTTCCGTAGCGGTGGGGGAGGACGGCGGGTGTGACCTGTCGGATGTGAAAGTCGAGAATTGATGGTTTCAGTCCTTCCATGTGGTGTTGGAAGATAGTGTTGCACTTTGTCCTCCAGCCGTTGTCTTGCTCCTTGAAACGTTAAACAACGTTTAATTGTGTTTTAAGGAGTGTGAAATATTTTGTCGGATGGGATTGTTTTTCTACTTTTGTGGCGATTTTGATAAACGAAGACGAAATCAGAGAAATGAAAAAGTTTTTCCATGTAGTGGCTGGTGCTGTGTTGATGGCGGTGGTGCTGGTGGCTTGCTCGACAAGTTATAACATCACGGGCACGTCGATGCAGTCATTCTATGATGGCGATATGGTGTACTTGCGTCCGCTGGGTGGCGATGACACGAAGGCGGTGGACTCGTGCAGGATTCTGCACGGCAAGTTCACGATGACCGGTGCGGTGGATTCGGTGATGTGTGTGAGGATGTTTTTCGGAAAGAGTGGCGACAATATCCCCATCATTCTGGAGGAGGGAAACATCAAGGTGATTGACCTGAACAATGCGATGAAGGTAGAGGGAACTCCGCTGAATGATAGGTTCTATGCCTTCATGACGAAACGTGACTCGCTGATGTTCCTCTTGCAAGAGTTGCCCAGGAGGGAGAGCGCGATGATTCTCGATGGGTATGATCACGACGAGATTCTGCGCGAACTGGGTGAAGAGGAGGGTACGCTGCGCCAGGCGATTGACAAGTTGGAGACGGATTTTGTGACGTCCAACTATGACAACGTGCTGGGCATCACATATTTCTTGGTGCTCTGTGACAATGCCTACAATCAGTTTGGCTATCCGACCACCACGCCTCAGATTGATGAGATTTACGGTCGTGCACCCGAATCGTTCAGAAACAACAAGGATGTGAAGCAGTACATGACGTCGTGCGAAGGACAGTGAGGAGAGGTAAAAAGGAAAAGGGGAAAGTGATTTTTTTCACTTTCCCCTTTTCCTTTTTACCTCTCCTTATCCGTTCATGCTGATGAGGAATTCTTCGTTGTTCTTTGTGCGTTCTATCTGTTTCATCACAAAGTCCATAGCCTCCATCGAGGTCATGTCTGCAATATGGTTGCGGAGTACCCACATGCGGTTGAGCGTGGTCTGGTCTTGCAGCAGGTCATCGCGGCGAGTGGATGATGCCGTGAGGTTGACTGCTGGGAAGATGCGCTTGTTAGACAGGTTGCGGTCGAGTTGTAGTTCCATGTTGCCTGTTCCCTTGAACTCTTCGAAGATGACTTCGTCCATCTTGGAGCCTGTGTCGATGAGGGCTGTGGCGATGATGGTGAGCGAGCCGCCGTTCTCGATGTTGCGGGCAGCACCGAAGAAGCGCTTGGGCTTGTGGAGCGCATTGGCATCCACACCACCGGAGAGCACCTTGCCTGATGCGGGCGACACAGTGTTGTAGGCACGTGCCAAACGGGTGATGGAGTCAAGGAAGATGACGACATCGTGACCACATTCCACCATGCGCTTGGCTTTCTCCAGCACAATGCCGGCGATCTTCACGTGGTTCTCGGCAGGCGCGTCGAACGTAGAGGCTATCACCTCAGCATTGACGGTGCGGGCCATATCAGTCACTTCTTCAGGACGCTCGTCGATGAGCAGCATCATCAGATAGGCCTCAGGATGGTTGGCGGCAATGGAGTTGGCGATGTCCTTCATGAGCATGGTCTTACCTGTCTTGGGCTGTGCCACGATGAGGGCGCGCTGTCCCTTTCCGATGGGCGAGAAGAGGTCAACCACACGCGAGGACTTGCTGTCGTCGAAGCCCTTGCAGAGTTTGAACTTCTCGTCGGGGAAGAGTGGGGTGAGGAACTCGAAGCCCACACGGTCGCGCACACGGGCTGGTTCGCAGCCGTTGATTTTCTCCACAGTTGCCAATGGGAAGAAACGCTCACCCTCTCTGGGAGGACGCACAAAGCCATCCACCACGTCGCCTGTCTTGAGGCCGTAGTGCTTGATTTGCTGCAGGCTTACAAACACGTCGTCGGGTGATGGTAGGTAGTTGTAGTCGCTGCTGCGCAGGAAACCGTAGTTGTCCACCGTCTCGAGCACACCGCTCACACGGATGATGTTGTCAAACTCGTAAGGTCTTTCCTTGACGGCCTTCTCCTTCTTGACAGGTTGTGGGGCGGCTGCATAGTCGTCGTATTGTGGTGCCACAGGAACTCTGCTCATTCTGCTCGGTTCTTCAACAAACTGGGTGAATGCGGCAAGAGGTTGGTAGTAGTCGCTTTCCCTCGGAATGTCTTGCAGGATGATGAAGTCGGAGGTGCTGTTGGGTGTGGGAGCGGCCGACTCTGCTGTGGAAAAGATGGTCTTGGAATGGGAGTCAGAAGGTACGTAGGTCTCTTCTGGCACATTGATTTCGTTCACCTTTTCTTCTGCGGGTGCTTCAGCTTCAGCAGCGGCAGGAGCCTCTGCTTCCTTCGCCTTCGGCTTTCTTCCACGCTTCTTGGGTTCGGCTGCTTCGGTCTCATTGTCAGCAGGGGTTTCGGCTGTTGCAGGTTCGTTGTTCTCCTCCTCTTTCTCTTCCTTCGCCTTCGGCTTTCTTCCTCTCTTCTTGGGCTCAGAAGTTTCTTCTTCTTCTTTTTCTGCAACAGGAGCAGTGTCTGGTTCTTCGGCTGCAAGCATGGCCTTCTCCTCGTCGGACAGGTCGGCAAAAAGCGACTCGTCCTTAGTCACCTTCATGTTCTTGTCCACCTTCTTGGCCTTGGTGTTATTGGCCGTGTACACGCGGTCGACATTCTTGATGCTGACGCGTGAACGTTTGCGTGGAGTTTTTTCGGCCGCGGCGCTGGAGGCAAAGTTGGTGGCCTGCTCGTCTATGATGGTCAATCGGAGCGTGATGTCATCCATCTTTTCGGCATTCTTGATGCCCATCTCGGCTGCAATGTTGAGAAGTTCCCCCTTCTCCTTGCGGTTGAGTTCTTCTAAGTTATACATATATGGGTAATTTGAAATAATGGAATCTTTCCTGCCAATGGCACATGGAAAGTTTCTGTTTCGTGAAAATTTCTGTTTGGAATAATAATTGTGAGATTGATTTTTAGGACAACTCTTATAATATATAATATGTGGGTTGTCCCAAAAGACGATGCAAAAGTAGCGATTATTTTGTTAACTGCAAACAATTTTACAAAAAAAATGCTCCAAAATGTTTCATTGGAGCACTTTCTTTATGCGTTTTGGTTAATATCTTCGATATAGGCAAGGAGTTCCTCGCGCCCCATTTTGCTGGTGGCCGAGGTGATGAAGTGGGGTGGGAGTTCCTCCCATTCTTCACGGAGTGTGTCCAGATACTTCTCGACCGCGGGTTTCACCTTGCTGGCTGTCAGTTTGTCGGCCTTGGTGAAGACGATGGCGAACGGAACACCATGACTGCCGAGAAAATGGAGGAATGCCAAGTCCACCTTCTGCGGGTCGTGACGGATGTCGATAAGCACAAAGAGGCAGGTGAGTTGTTCTCGCTCCAGCACATAACCGCTAATCATGGCTTTCAGTTTCTCCATCTCCTTCTTGCCGCGTTGTGCGTAGCCGTAGCCGGGCAGGTCGACAAGATACCACTGCTCATTGATGAGAAAGTGGTTGATACACATGGTCTTTCCAGGGGTGGATGAGGTGAGGGCGAGTTTCCGTCGTTCGGTCAGGGCGTTGATGAGGGAAGACTTGCCCACGTTGCTGCGGCCGATGAAGGCGTATTCGTGACGGTTATCCTTCGGACATTGCTCGTGGCGAGGATGAGAACCGATGTAGGTGGCAGAGGTTATCTTCATGGGGGTTATAAGAATTATAGGAATAATGGAATCTAAGCAAATTCGGAGAGTTCGAGCCAGCGCATTTCTTTCTCTTCCAGTTCTTCGGAGAGGATGGGAAGACGTTTGCTCAGTTGGGTGATTTCATCCACGGAGGTGGTGCCTCCACAGAGGGCTGCCTCGATTTGTTTCTTCTCGGCTTCGAGTGTGGCGATGTCCTGTTCCAGTTGATTGTACTCTTGGCGTTCCTTAAAGGTGAGGCGTCGAGCGCGGTTCTGGTTGCGTCCATTGTCTTTCTTCGTTTCTTTGGCGGGTTGTTTGGCATCGGCAGCAGGTTTGCTGTTTTGTTCCTTCCAGTCGCGGTATTGGCTGTAACTGCCAGGGAAGTCTTGAATGTCGCCGTTGCCATGAAAGACCAGCGTGTGGTCAACCACGCGATCCATGAAGTAGCGGTCGTGGCTGACAATGATGAGGCATCCACGGAAGTTCTTGAGATAGTCTTCAAGAATCTGCAGGGTCACGATGTCGAGGTCGTTGGTTGGCTCGTCGAGAATGAGGAAATTGGGTGCCTTCATCAGCACGGTGCAGAGATAGAGCCGTCGTTTCTCACCACCGCTCAGTTTGTAGATGTAACTGTACTGCTCTTCGGGAGGGAAGAGGAAGTGCTGCAGAAACTGGCCGGCCGAGAGTTTCTCTCCATTGCCCATGTCCACGTATTCAGCGATGTCTCTCACGGCATCAATCACCTTCTGGTCTTCCCTGAATGACATGCCCTGCTGCGAATAGTAACCGAAGCGTACCGTTTCGCCAATGTCGATGCTTCCGCTGTCGTGGGGCTCCAGTCCCAGCAGCATCTTCACGAAGGTGGACTTTCCTGTGCCGTTGTTGCCGACAATGCCGAGTTTCTCGTATCGCGCGAAGTTATAGTTGAAGTCTTTCAGGATGATATGGTCGTCAAACGCCTTGTTCACATGGTGCGCCTCAAAGATTTTGTTGCCGATGTAGGTGCCGCCCATCTCCAGCCGCACGTTGCGTTCCTCGATGCGTTGTTGGGCACGTTTCTCCAGTTCGTAGAAAGATTCAATCCTGTATCTTGCTTTCGAACTGCGGGCACAGGGGGTGGAACGCATCCATTCCAGTTCTGTCCTGTATAAGTTGTTGGCGCGGGCAATCTCCGCGTTCATGTTGTCGATACGTTCTTGCCGCTTCTCCAGATAATAGGAGTAGTTGCCCCTGTAGGAGTAGATGCGTGAGTTGTCCATCTCGATGATGCTGGAGCAGATGCGGTCGAGGAAGTAGCGGTCGTGCGTCACCATCAGGATGGCCATCGTTGAACGGCTCAGCATGTTTTCCAGCCACTCTATCATTTCGAGGTCAAGGTGGTTGGTCGGTTCGTCAAGAATGAGCAGGTCGGGTTCGCCTGCCAAGACTCTTGCCAGAGCGATTCTCTTCACTTGCCCGCCACTCAATTGTGATTCGGTTCGTTGTGCCTCCTCTGGGGTGATTTTCATCTGCGTGAGGAAACGCTTGTACCGCTGCATGTATTCCTCTTTTTTCCCTTCCAGTTCCTGTGCAGAGATGGTGGGTGTCTGTTCCAGATAGCCCACCTTGAGGTCGTTGCGGAAAATCATCGTTCCTCCGTCGTCACCTTCCTTGCCGGCAATGATGCTGAGCAGGGTGGACTTTCCCGTTCCGTTTTTGGCGATGAGGCCAATGTGTTCACGCTCATTGATGGTGAACGACACATCGTTGAACAGCACTCGGTGTCCGATGCGTTTGGTCAGTCCTTTGATTTCGAGATAGGGGCTTGGCATGAACGGTTTTGAACTTTTTGGGGGAATGTGGGTGTTAGCGATTGATGAGTTTCAGTTCCTTGGGCGAATATTTGTGATACTTCTCGGCATGTCGGATGTGGTTTACAAAAATGTCTATGATGGCATCGATATCGCCCAAACAATGCATCTCTGTGGTCACCTTGCAGCCAACATTCTGCAAGAGGCTCGTCCATTCACGAGCCATATCCATCGTGGATTGGTTGCTGGCCGTAAAGAGGAATGGGATGAGATGCACTTTCTTCACTTTCTGATTCCTCAGTTGTTTGATGACACTCTCTGCCGATGGGTAACCGCCCACCGCTCCTACATACCATCCCCTGATGTCTTTGTCGTGAAGGGTGTAGTCAAGCATGGTGTATTGTGATGCGTGTGCTCCCAGAAGGTCTGTACACATCAGCACGTTGGCTTCCTTTGTGCTGCCGTAGGCTGAGACGGTTGCATGGAGCGCCTGTTCGTAATCAGCGGCATCGTTCAGCAATGGGTCGCCCAGACGAACCTGCTTGAAGTGTGTTCTGGCTGCATCGACGGTGTAACGCAGAAAGCGCATGTCTGCTCCTTCCACAATGTCAGACGACTGTATCAGCACGTGTGTGTAGCCATCCTTTCGCAGTTGAGTGAACAACTCGTCGGGTGTGGGCACATAATTGACTCCATTGCTGTTTCTCTGGCGGATGAGGCTACGCGATGTCCATGCCTCGCGGAAGTCGTGGTTGGGATAGGCTTGTCGGATGCGGGTGTTGAAGCGGTCGATGCGTTGCTGTGAAATAGCGTCTTCAGCCCCAACATGCACAGCCACCACGACGGCTTTGTCGCCTTCAAGCATGGTCTCGAACATGTTCTGTTCCAGTTCTGTTTCCTGTGCTGTCGTGTGGAGACAGATGGAGAACAGAGCGATGAGTATGAGATGGATTCTATTCATAGGGAGTCATGTCGGCTGCCTCGCGGATGGCCGAAATTTGATGTTTCGTAATGGCGGGCACAATCATGTGCACCAAATGGGCTATCTTCTCCACTTTGACACTCTCTTTCCCTTTTTCCAGCATACGATAGGTGCCGTCGCCAGGGATTTTGATGGTCACGTCGTTTGTAGCAGTGCTGCTTTCAGCCGATGCTACAGGACGCATGCCGTTTCTTGTCAGCGCCTTGCTGCAGAGGCGGTATTCCAACGTGTCGGGATTGCCTTCCACGATGATGTCTCTGGCTGTTTCATATTCAATGGAGAACGTGCATGACTCGCGGTCGAACATCATTCCCTTTTTATTGAAATAACGTTCGATGCTTCCGTCCAGACTTAGGTCTTCGGGCATACCAGTGGTCAATCCCATGTCGCGGTCAAGCAACCACACCTGATCGGCCACTTGCAGAGCGTGCTCCAAGTCGTGAGTGCTCATGAAGATGGTTTTCTTCAGGGCCTTGGCCAGTCGATGCAGCAGAAGCATCATGGAAACCTTGCTGGGATAGTCAAGGTAAGCCGTGGGCTCGTCCAGCAAGATGATGGGTGTCTCTTGGGCAATGGCTTTGGCTATCATCACCTTTTGCCGTTCACCGTCGGAGAGTGTTTGCATCTTTCTGGATGCCAGTTCCTCGATGCCGACCCATCCAAGACATTTTGCCACGATGGTTTTGTCCTTCTCGGTGAGTTTGCCCCAGAAGTCGGTGTAAGGACTGCGTCCCATCGACACCACCTCTTCGGCGGTCATGTTCTTGATGTCCGAGTTGTCGGTCAGCACCACGCTGACGAGGCGTGCCAGTTCCTTGCTCTTGTACATTTGTGTATCTTTCCCCATCACTTCCACTCGGCCACCCAAGGCAGGTTGGAACGCTGCCAATGTGCGCAGCAATGTCGATTTGCCCGCACCGTTCGGTCCGAGCAGACAAGTCATTTCGCCACTATTGAGAGTGGCATCCAACTTTTTGGCAATGATTTTCTCACCGCCTTTCACTTTGTAACCCGTTGTTAGGTCTTTCAGTTCAATGGAAATGCTCATAATGTTTGCAAAGGTACGGATTTTTAATGAATAATTGCTTATTGTTCGTTGATAATTAGTTCAAAATTTCAAATCTTTCCGTATCTTTGCCCCGACAAAATAGAAACAACTGAAAAAGGAAAGAAACATGAAAAGAACATTGACAATGATGGTGGTGGCGCTGCTGATGAGTGTTACCGCGATGGCTCAAGATTGGAAAGTGCTGGTGGTGAAGACTACTCCAGAAGTGCAGAATGTGGAAATGCAGGTAAAGGTGAAGAACCAACTGCGACTGACTACGGGTGTGAAGAAGGTGGAGTCGGATTTTGCATCCAAACAGGTGATGGTGACTTACGACCCCAAGAAGACCGACCAGAAGAAAATCGTGGCAGCCTTGAAGAAAAATGGTTACGAGGCAACGGTGGTGAGCGATGGACAGGCGCCAGAGGCACCAGCAAAGACCCCTGTGGATGGTACTTCAGGGGCATCGAAACAGAAGAAATGAGCATTTGACCACTTGGATCGCCAAGGTTCATAAATGCTAATTTTTGTTACTTTTTTGATTATTTTGTAAGAAAATTTGTTGGAAAGCTTTTTTCTCTCTATATTCGCAATGTGAAACGCTGAAACAAGAGGCTCAAGGCTGATGTGCTGGTGGAGCCGAGTGGGAAGGCGTGAAACACAAGTGGTTGAAAACTAACCTCATTGATACCTATTAAAACCAATCAAGTGGATATGGATAAAAGGAACTATTGTGTGATATTGGCCGGAGGGCTGGGTACACGACTTTGGCCAATGAGCCGTGAAAAGAAACCTAAGCAGTTCATTGACGTGTTGGGCACGGGGAAGACGTTGTTGCAGATGACTTACGAACGTTTTGCCAGTTGTGTGGATACTGACAACATCATCATCGTGACCAACGAAAATTATCGCCAATTGGTGATGGAGCAGATACCGGGCTTGAAGTATGAAAATGTCTTGATGGAGCCGATGCGCCGCAACACTGTGCCAGCTGTGACATGGGCTGCTCTGGAGGTGGAGAGGCGTTGCCCTGAGGGTCGTTTCATCGTGAGTCCTTCTGACCAAAATGTGGTGGACATCAATGCTTTCTGCGAAGATATGCTCAAGGGACTGGATTATGTGGGAGAAAGCAAAGTGCTGCTGACGCTGGGCGTGAAGCCCACACGGGCAGAGGAGTCGTTTGGCTACATCCAGATGGCAGAGGAACGTACTGACTATGGCGGCATTTACAAGGTGCAGAGTTTCACAGAGAAACCAGCCAACGAGTTTGCCCGCCTCTTCTACGAAAGCGGTGAATTTCTTTGGAACACGGGACTTTTCATGTGGCGTGCCGACACATTTCTGGAGGCTGTGAAAGGAGCTAGCGAGGAGTTCTCCAGCATTGTGGAGAAAGTGGTGGAGACTTACAACGCAGGCGATTACATTGCCGACCTCTTGATGGAACTCTTCACGAAGTGCCCGAACATGAGCCTTGAACAGAGTGTGCTGGAGAAAGCCGACAATGTCGATGTGATGCAATGTAATTTCGGATGGGCAGACCTCGGCACCTGGGCAGCCGTGCATGAGGCATTGCCGCAGTCAGACATGGGTAATGTGGTCATCGACTCGAAATCGCTCCTCTACGATTGCAAAGATTGTATCATCAAACTGCCCGATGGACATGTTGCTGTGGTGCAGGGATTGGAAGACTATGTGGTGGTGGAGGAAGCCAATGTGCTGGTCATCTGCAAGAAGGGCGACCAGAAGAACATCCGCAAGTTTGTCAACGACGCACAACTGAATCTGGGAGAAGAGTTTGTATAAGAAAGATTGAAGAATTGAAAAATTGAAGGATTGAAGTTTTTGGCTGACGCGATGTGAAAACACGCTGAACGGCCAACTTCAATCCTTCAATTTTTCAATTCTTCAATTTTTATAATAGTTTCAGAATGTTCTCTTCCAATGTGCCTTCCATGAAGTCGCTGCGGACAACAATCTCGTTGGCTCGGTTCACGAGGAAGAACGTGGGCAGGTTGGTCACGTTGTAGATTTTTGTGGCTGAGCCATCTGTCTCATGTACACACACCCAAGGGAGATTTTCGCATGAGAACTTCCAGAAGTGGATGTCCTCGTCCAGCGAAATCTGGTAAATCTCGAAGCCCTGTGCATGATATTTCTCGTAGAGGGTGCGCAGTTGCCGCATGCGCTCTTTTGATTCTTCTGCGCTGTAGACGGTGAAGTCGATGAGTGCCACTTTTCCCTTCAGTTCTGTGACACTATGCAACTGGCTGTTGACATCGGGCAACGTGATGTCGATGATGCCCGTCTCCGACACTTTTTCCTCATCCACTTCCATCACCCGCTGTTGTGGTGGAGCCGTGTTGTCCATTCCCTTGATAGCCATGTTGCACAGTTGCTTTGTACGTGGCGCATCAGGATAGAAACCGTCCCATGCTGTTGCCACAGCGGCATAGCACTTCACGTCGTTGCGGTCGGTCAGAGGATTGAACAACAGGAATGTGCCCTGCAGGTCAGTCAGGCTTTGGCACACGGCATAGTAAGCCGCAGCCGATTTCGGCTCTGTGAAGATGTACTCCTGCTTTATCCGTTCTTTGTAGGCATTGAGGATGCTTTGGATGCTATCCACCTGGTCGCCGGGGTACATGTCCTCGTTCCGCTCAATCGCCACCATCTGAGCCTGCACCTGTTGCTGCATCAGACTTATCTCTCTGATTTTCTGGCTGCTTTCGTTTCCAGCGATGGTGTACTCCTTTTCCATCGTCGGCAGTATGGCCTTGATGGTGATGGTTTCTGTGCTGTCCACCGCGAAGTTCACCAAGTGTTGCCCCACTTGCAGGGCATAAAACTCAGGCGCATCAGTTGGAGCCGCTGCCTTGAACGAGAAAGCCCCGTCCTCCTTCAGTTTCACGGAGTCCAGTTTCTGCACCCCATCCAGCGAACTCTGGATGAAATACAGCATCGAGTCCTTCGCCCCTTCAATCGTTCCCACCACATGGAATTGGGGCTCCTTGTCGCAGGCCGCCAGCATCATGGCTCCTGCCGCTATTGTCATGAGTGTCTTCTTCATTGTTTCCAAATCTTTTGCAAAAGTACGGCAAAAGAAGGACATGACAAAAAGTTTCTTTGCAGAAATGTCATGCGGCTCAAAGAATGTTGAAAAAGTTCCTCTTTCAAAAGCCTATTCCTCTTCAGAAAGACTTGCAAATCTGCATTTTTTTTCGTATCTTTGCACTTGGAAATGTGTTTTTACTTTTTTCTCCTGATGGCATTCACGTTTCTGCCATCTTCATCAATTCCTTCTACTAATCCATCAATTCCTTCTACTAATTGATCAATTCCTTCTACTAATTGATCAATTCCTTCTACCAATTCATCAATTCTAAGAAGGAATCTTATTGTGGCAACGTCGTTGCGGTAATGGAGGCAACGGCACAGAGCCACTGGAGGTTGTGGCACAGAGGTGATTGAGGTTGTTGAAGTAGGGTGGGAGCGGTGTTGGAAGATGCGTGAAAAAGGACGACGGTAGATGTAGCAAAGCGGAAGAAAAAAAGATTTTTTGATTTTTTGTGGGTTTTCTTTTGTGGAGAAGTGGGAATTGTCTATATTTGCAATGTGTTCCGAGGAGGATGTGGCAATGTGTCCGAATTGGTGCGGCAATGAAATGGTAAATATCATCATAAAAACTAAATTTGATTAAATATGAAAACAGTAAAGATTCTTATTGCAGGATTCGTGCTCACCACTTTGGTGGCATGTGACAAATTGGCGAAAATCGCAGGTATGGCTCAGCCGGAGGAGAACACAGAAATTGAGGCAGAGCCTGCGGAAGATCAGTTGCAACAGCAGGAGGTGGAGCAGATGGCTGAACTCATCAACGAGGTTGCGCTCTGTCTTGACTCTATCCAGGAGCAGGAACAGATGGTGACCATGATGGGCGAGTCCACTCCTAAGGCCGAGATTCTCTCGAAGTTGCGTGCGTTCAGGGAGACGCTTGAACGGAAGAAGGCTGAGATTGCCCGGTTGACGGAAGAGACGCAGTCGGACAAGAAGACCATTACCAGTTTGAAGAAAACAATTGCCTATCTGAACCAGCAGCTGGAAGAGAAGAGTGCCAGAATTGCCAAGTTGGAAGAGGCGGTGAAGAAGAGAGATGTCAAGATTGCGGAACTTAACAATGAGGTGGATGACCTGACGTTTGAGACCGGAAAGCTGAGGGCTCAAAACCAGGAGCAGGAAAGGCGTCTGAACGAGGGTTACTACATCGTGGGAAAGAAAAAGGAACTGAAGGAGCTCGGCTTGTTGTCTGGCGGTTTGTTCAGCAAGAAGCGCGCCAACTATTCCAATATCAATAACAGCACGTTCACCAAGGTGGATATACGCAACTTCAACACATTGGTGATTGCTTCGAAATCGCCTAAGCTGGTGACTGAGAAGCCTGCCTCGAGCTACACGCTGACCAAGAATGGTGATGGCACTTCTACGTTGACAATCACGAACGCCAAGGAGTTCTGGGAGGCCTCTCCATATCTGATTATCATGGAGTAAGGGGCAATAGATAATTGGCAATTGACAATGATAATTGACAATTAGGGCTCAGAATCTGCTAAAAAACATAAGAAAACGAAGATTTTCGGGCAAAGATAGCTGCCAAGTGCGGGAAAAAGGCTACCTTTGTCCGATTTTTCGTGCCTATGGCTGGCACGACACAGATGTTTTATATATTTTCAACAAACAAGATGAACGTAATTACAAAGAAGGTTTCGTTGCCTGATGGAAGAGAAATCAGCATCGAAACAGGAAAGCTCGCAAAACAAGCGGATGGTTCCGTGATGCTCCGTATGGGAGACACGATGCTCCTCGCCACTGTTTGCGCAGCGAAAGATGCAGTACCGGGAACAGATTTTATGCCACTCCAGGTAGAGTATCGCGAGAAGTATGCGGCTAACGGCCGTTTTCCTGGAGGTTTCACCAAGCGTGAAGGCAAGGCAAGTGACGAGGAAATCCTCACCTGCCGTCTGGTTGACCGCGCCCTCCGCCCTCTGTTCCCATCCAACTATCACGCAGAGGTTTATGTGAATGTCATCGTCTTCTCAGCCGATGGCAAAGATATGCCGGATGCACTGGCAGGTTTCGCTGCTTCGTCAGCACTTGCTGTGTCGGACATTCCTTTCGAAGGTCCTATCTCTGAAGTGCGTGTTGCACGCATCAACGGCGAGTTCGTGATTAACCCCACCTTCGAGCAATTGAAGGAGGCAGACATGGACCTGATGGTGGGTGCCACCGAAGAGAACATCATGATGGTGGAAGGTGAGATGAAGGAAGTGCAGGAGAAGGATTTGCTCGAGGCTCTCAAGGCTGCTCACGATGCCATCAAGCCACAGTGCCGTTTGCAGAAGGAACTGATGAAGGAACTGGGCAAGGACGTGAAGCGTGAATATTGCCACGAGGTGAACGATGACGACCTGAAGGCTGATTTGGCCGCTAAGTGCTATCAGCCCGCTTACGATGTGACGAAGCAGGGACTTGAGAAGCATGCACGTGCTGAGGCTTTCGAGAAGATTCGCGAGGACTACAAGGAGGCATACGCTGCTGCCCACACCGATTTGAGCGAAGAGGAACTGGAAGAGAAATACACGCTGATTGACCGCTACTACCACGATGTGGAGCGTGATGCCATGCGTCGTTGCATCCTTGACGAGGGTGTACGTCTCGATGGTCGTAAGACGACCGACATCCGTCCTATCTGGTGCGAGGTTTCTCCGCTGCCTGGACCTCACGGTTCTTCTATCTTCACTCGTGGCGAGACACAGGCTCTTGCTTCCGTCACCCTCGGTACCAAGCTTGACGAGAAACTCGTGGATGGTGCCCTGGAGCGCTACTACATGAAGTTCCTCCTCCACTACAACTTCCCTCCATTCTCTACAGGTGAGGCAAAGGCACAGCGTGGTGTGGGTCGTCGTGAGATTGGTCACGGTCACCTCGCATGGCGCGGCATCAAGGGTCAGCTCCCAGATGATTATCCTTACACCATCCGTGTGGTTTCTGATGTGCTTGAGTCTAACGGCTCTTCATCAATGGCTACCACTTGTGCCGGTACACTCGCTCTGATGGATGCAGGTGTGCCAATCAAGAACCCTGTAGCTGGTATCGCTATGGGTCTGATCAAGAATTCAGGTGAGGACAAGTACGCTATCCTTTCTGATATTCTTGGCGACGAAGACCACCTTGGTGATATGGACTTCAAGACCACCGGTACGAAGAACGGTCTTACTGCCACGCAGATGGACATCAAGTGCGACGGTCTTTCCTACGAGATTCTCGAGCGAGCACTCATGCAGGCAAAGGCTGGTCGTGAGCACATCATGGGCGAGATGATGAAGACCATCTCCGAGCCTCGTCCAGAACTCAAGCCACACGTACCACGTATTGAGCAAATCATCATTCCTAAGGAGTTCATTGGTGCAGTCATTGGCCCTGGTGGCAAGGTTATCCAGCAGATGCAGGAGGACACGAAGACTGTCATCACCATCGACGAAGAGGATGGTGTGGGCAAGGTGCAGATTTCTGCTCCCGACCGCGACGCCATCGAGGCTGCCATTGCCAAAATCAAGGCTATCGTGGCTCTTCCCGAAGTGGGCGAAGTCTATCATGGCACCGTCCGTTCAGTCATGCCTTATGGCTGCTTCGTAGAGTTCCTGCCAGGCAAGGACGGTCTGCTCCACATCTCCGAAATTGACTGGAAGCGTCTCGACACAGTCGAGGAGGCTGGCATCAAGGAAGGTGATGAGATTGATGTGAAACTGATTGAGATTGACGAGAAGACGGGTAAGTACAAACTCTCCCGCCGTGTGCTCATCGAGAAGCCTGCTGACTATGTGGAGCGTCCACAGCGTGAACGTCGTCCTCGTCCAGAGCGTGGCGAACGTCGTCCTCGCCCAGAACGTGGTGAGCGTCACCCACGTCAGGAACGTCAGCCACGTGAGTCACAGAACGATGCTCCCGCACAGGAGGGAGCCGATTTCCGTTCTGCACTCGATGATCTTTTGAAGTAAACAACTGCTGATATAAAAAGGAGGCGGCGTGTCATAATCTTTGACACGCCGCCTCCTTTTTATGATGAAAGAAAAGCTGCTTAATAACCCAAAGTAAACTCGATGGGTGAAGTGGCGTCGCTGACGAGGATACGTTTTCCACCCCGATGAACAAACACATAGCCATCCATACTTGCATTGTTGGGATCGGTCATGTGGTAGATGCTGTGTCCGCAGGAAGCCATGCGGAAGGTGAATGTCTGGCCAGCTCCCATGTCGTTCACAATCATCACTCCGATGCTGTTGTCATTTTTGAATCGAACGAAATTGAAACGTACTGTGGTGTTGCCGCTTTCGTTGATATAGATAGGTCCCTCTTTGGGGCGCTCGTCGTAGGTGACATAGGGGAAGCCATTCTGGTCAGCCACTTCGCTCATGGAGAGCTTTCTGCTGCCATTTCCTGCTTGGGAGCCTTCTTCGCCATCAAAGCTGTCACCGTCTGGATTGTTGCCATCAAAGTTGTCGCCGCCAAAGTTATAGCCACCAGGGTTGTCACCATTATTTCCCTCATCATTGTCATTGTCGTCATTGCTGCCGCTGCCTGTCATTGACTTGATCATTTCGTCCCAATCCAGGCCGTTGCTCGACATGTAGGAGTAGCCCCACCAGCCAAGACCTCCGAGAATGAGGAGGAGAATCACTACTGCGGCGCAACCGCAGCCGATGCAGCCTTTGCTGCCCATGCCTTTCTTGGGAGCCTGAGTGGGAGGATTCACGTTTGGAGGTGTTGGTGTTGGGGGTGCAGGTGCTGTTGGGGATACGGGTGTTGTTGGAGGCATAGGTGCAGTTGGGGGGACAGCTGCCGCTTGCATTGTTGGTGGTTGGGGAGGGGGTGGTGTGCTGGCTGTTGGAGGTGCCTCAACAGGTGTAGTTGGGGGTGTCTCAACCGTCATAGTTGGGGGCGCTTCAACAGGTGTGGTTGGGGGCGTCTCTATTGGTACGGTTGGGGGTGCAGTTTTCACGGGTGTGTTCTCGGTTGTTAGTTGTATGAGAGTTGCTCCGCAATTGCCGCAGAATTGTGCTCCTTCGGGATTCTTGAATCCGCATTGTCCGCAAAATGCCATAGTCTTATTGTTTTTTAATGAGTTAATATTCTCTTCTGCTTGTTGTTCACTCATGATGTGTTGCAACTGCTGCAAAAGTTGGTCGCGTTCTTCCCCTCGCTCCATAGGTAGGAACATCCACTTCACCATGTACTCCAGTCCTGGCGCCAATCCAATGGCACCCTCTTGGCTCACCATGAAGAAAGCCTGTCCCTCCAACGGGTGCTGTTCGTCGTAGTCCTTGGCAAAGTGGAAGAGGTCATCGGCCGTGAAGGCTTGACCTGTTGATGCCAGTCGCCACACAAGGCAACGTTCCATCGCCATGGCCAGCGCCTGCATCAGGTAGTGGTAATGCCCTGTCCAGAAGGCTTCTTCCGTATATTGCTGTGGTGTCTTTTCGTTGGTTTCTTCCATCATTCTTCTTGCTTTCGGTGGGTTATGTTCTGTTCATGTTTCTGGCTTTGGATGCAGCGTTGGAGAAGTCCTTCACCAGATTTGTGTAGTACTCCACATCGTGCACAATGCCAGGGATGGCTTCGTCGGTCACGAAATCGGCTTTCGAGTCGCGTCCCCAGTTGCCAGTGTAGGTGGCTCCCACTTCCTGGACGGCTGATGGGATTCCTTTGGTCAAGTCTATCTTGTCAGTCTTGCTGAGTGCCTTTTGGATGCTCTTGGCGGTGTTTTCGCCAAAGCGCAGTCCTGTGTCGTTTTTGAAATTGACACCCTTAGGCGAGAGTGACTGCCCTGCCGACTTGTTCACCCATCCTACAACCTTCTCCGCTTGCTTGCCGATGAGGAAATAGTTGGTCTTGTGGGTGATGGCTTTCTTCATCTTGTCGAGCACCTCGCTGGGATTGTCGCCGTTGGAGATGGACTTCATGCCCTCCTTGACGCCTTCGACACCCACCACAATGATGCCTTCTGTCCATACGTTCGAGGCAATGTTGCCAGCCTGGTTCTGCAACACACCCAAACCTCCATCGATGGCACCGTTCAGAATGGCTTTTCCCATGTCTTCACCTTTGGCGTGGGCTTCGCTGCCTGATGCAACCACAGAGTGCGCCACGGTGTAGATGTTCTTCCATGTGCGCCCACCGGGCACCAGTTCGCCCATCACGTTGATGGTGGTGGTGGCAGCATCGTCAATCACTTTGGCGGTCTTGTAAGCTGCATCATAATACGCCGCTTCCTTCATCTGACGTTCATGCTCCAACTCCGCTGATGCCTGTTCCTTTTCCAACAGCCCGTGGATGAGGTACTCATTCTTGGCATCCTCTCCCTCGAGGCCGAATTGCTTGGCCAGTTTGTCCAGCTGCGCCTGTTTCTGTTCCGCAGCCTGCTTAGCAGCAGCTTCTTCAGCGGCTTTCTGCTCACGGTAGGCTTGGGCCTTTGCGTCTTGCTCGGCATTCAGCTTCGCGTTCTGTGCACGTTGTTCGGCCACGTCCTTGGCAGCCTTGTCGCCAATGTCCTTGAAGTAGTCGCTGTTTTCGGCACGATAGCGGACATTCTCAGCCAGCGACTCCTGCGTATAGTGCGTACCCATCTCGCTCTCATAGCCACCATCCTCTGTGGGATAGTAGGTGAGCGGCTTGCCCGTGATGGGATCCCTCATCGTCAGCGTTCCGTCAGCGTTTTCCTTCATGTAGCGGTCCCAGTACTTGCGGTTCTCGCCCAGCGGGTCTTCAGACGGAGTGGGTTCGTTGGGTGGCTCCGGTGTCTCCTCTTCCTCTTTCTTCTTGAGCGCGTTCGATGGCATATCGGGTGAGGGCTGTCCACCGCCTCCTGTCGGGGCACCACCACCACCTCCGAAGATGCCAGCACTCGTTCCTGTAACAGATGCCACACCGTTGCCAATCAGTACGCTGCCAATGATGCTGACGATGTTGATGATGGTGGTGGGTATAGGACCCGCATGGTCGCCTGTTTCTGCCACATACTCCTTCAGCGTTTCTATCAGGTTGTCCATCTTCTCGATGAGTTCCAAGCGCTGTTCTTCAGTGAGTGGGGGAGCCGCCTCGCCCACCATGACCTCTTCCACGCGGAAACAGAGGAGAATGTCAACATTCTTCTGCTTATAAGCGAAATAGTTCTCGAAATGGCCATGCAGCCCATTCTCGGAGTCGTAGCGCAAGGTGATCTCATTGTAGCTTGCTCCTGCTCTCACCTCAGCATTAGGATATTTGTCAGGATATTTCTTGCCCTTCTCTGTAGGGGTGGCTCGGTCAATTCCTGAAGGTTGGTATGATAATCCGTATTGATGGGTTGAACTGTTATATGATAGAGTCAGTTGGTCGGCACTTATCTCTGAGTAAATCTTCAAATATATGTATTCGCCTTCTGCAATGTAAGCTGTCCACTTGGTTGGTTCGTTCACATACAGATAACAATCGTGCGATGTCTGCCCCTTTCCGTTGGGAGGGGCAGTCTCACCTTTCGTCCGGTTCTGCAACAGATAGGGCACCAGTTTCATGCCCACAATCTGTTTGTCTGCTTTGCTGATGATTTCGCTCAGAGCGGCAAGGTCGAGCGAACCACCTTGCTCGTTCAGGTGATAATATTCCACAGGATCCACCCACTCTCCCTCTCTTTGCTGGGCAAACAGCATGGTGGGCAGCAGCATGAAAAGGAGCACCAACACCGTGGTCAGCAGGGGATGGGGTGTGATGGGAGGTGGGGGAGGCGTTAGGGTTTCTTGAGCCGCTTGGGCTTTGTCGGCAGCAATGCGTTCCTGTACAGCTTTTTCTATGGCCTCCTCTGCCGCAAATTCCGCTTTCAGTTCCCAGCGCATGTCCTCGATGAGGCGGTCACGCTCAGGCCCAGCCTCCATGGGCACATACCACCAGTGGGTCAGGCACTCATAGCCCTCGCTGAAACCGATGGCACCCTCGCGGGTCACCAGAAAGAACTGGTTCCGCTGCAGAGGTCGCTCCTCGTCGAAGAGCAGAGCCGTCTCGTAGAGGTCCTTGACGGTGAAGGGTTGTTGGCTGGATTTATGTCGCCACACCCAACAGTGCTGCATCGCCACAGCCAAAGCCTGCATGAGCGAGTGGTAGTGTCTGTTCATATCTTACTTTTCCCTTTCCGTTATCATTTATCATTTTTCATTGAACGAAGCGCCTCGTCTATTCCGCCACATACGCATCGTAGAGCATGTTGCCACGGCTGATGATGAGACTGTCGGCATCGGGATAGACCGAGATGATGATGGGGTTCCACGCCACATGTTCTGTGTAGCCATCAGGTTCGCCCTGCTGCCGAGTCTTCTTAATGTGCCTTTCGATGTGATAGGCTGTGAAGATGCCCTTGCCGTAGCTCAGCAGGCGCACATCTTTCAGCGTGTCCTGTTCGCGGTACCCTGGTTCCTTCAGAAGCATATCCATCGTGCCGATGGGGTGGAGCGTGTCGCCCTCCACAGGGGTGAGGTGGAACGTGATGAAGCCGCCCGTGCTGACTTGGCGATAGGTCACACCGTCATAGTTGGGGGCGCTTCAACAGGTGTGGTTGGGGGCGTCTCTATTGGTGTGGTTGGGGGTGCAGTTTTCACGGGTGTGTTCTCGGTTGTTAGTTGTATGAGAGTTGCTCCGCAATTGCCGCAGAACTTTGCCCCTTCGGGATTCTCAAATCCGCATTGTCCACAAAATGCCATAGTCTTATAGGTTTTATGAGTTAATATCAATGATGCGTTATCAATTTCCTCGGATGTAATCAATCATCATCTCCAGTTCGTTGTAGTACACTTCCTGTTCCTCATACACTTCCACAACTGCATCGTAACCTGTCTGGGTCACCATGTCGAAATTGTCCACGCGCCAATCGCCATTTTCCAGCACCAGATGGAGTTTCATCTTGCTTCCAAATTGCTGACTGATGTCCACCAGCACTTCAGCGCGATGCATGGTGATGCCGGTCACCTCCAGAATCTGGTAGCTCCAGTTCTCGTCGAGGTCATCTTCGTAGTTGGCCAAAGTCCAGTGGTTGGACAATAGGTGCGCCTCTGTCAAGTCTTTTTTCTCAATCCTCGCCTTCTTCTCTGCCAAGGCGCGAATCTTCAGGTAATGATTGGAGCAGCATTGTTGGTCATCCATCAGTTTGTAGAAGGCGTTGACTCTTTCTTTGATGTGCTTCTCTGAATGCAGTTTGTCGTTGGGCGCAGGATTATCATTGACAATGGTGTCACCTTCGATGCTGTCAAGCATCATGGAAATCTCCATCATGTTGATGGTGGCGGTGTCTATCCCGATGCCGTGACCGCCATCGATAACGGAGTCGGTGTCTGTTCCATCGCCAAGAACGCCATTGAAGATGCCTCCCTTGAGGCAACTTGTCATCATCAGCAGGCTTCCTGCCGCACCTATAGTTATCATCATCTTTTTCATCTTCAATTATCCATTATGAATGATTATTTTTCTGCCACGTATGCATCGCCCAAAAAGTTCCCACGGCAGATGAGGAGACTGTCGCCGCCAGGATAAACAGAGACGATGGCTGAGTTGTATTTGATGTATTCAGCATAGCGTTCGGGTTCACCCCGCAGACGATCCCGCTGGATGTGGTAAGTGGCGAAGATGCCTTTGCCGTAGCTCACCAGACGCACATCCTTCACCGTGTCCCGCTCCCAATACATATTCTCTTTCAGGTGCATCTCGACTGTGCCGATGGGATGGAGTGTGTCGCCCTCTATAGGAGTGAGGTGGAAGGTGATGAAACCGCCTGTGGAGGCTTGACGGTAGGTTACTCCATCGAGCGGCATGGGGTTGCCTTCGTGTATAGGCAGGTTCACATTCACGTTCACTTTGCTCAGATGGGCCACCTCTTCAGGTGTGGTAGGCTTCTTTTCTTTGAACACAGAGGGAAGCCAGAACTCGCCAGCCATTTCATACGTCCATCCGTCCATGATGGGCTGCCCCGTCTTTCCGCCGTTGATGACGGGACGTCCCCAATTGCAAGCCGTCAGCAACATGAGGGTGCAGGCGAGGCTTGCTGCAGCTTTCACCATGCGGATTCTGTTTCTCTTAGCTTTCTTCATAGGTTCCGGTTAGTTTTTGTTGGCAAATGTACAGATATATTCGGAAAATGGCAAACAAAATGGCAAAAAATGTGGAATCAGAAAGAACTGAGTCCACACATGATGCGCAGGATGCCCTCTTCTACAAGTTCGCGTCGGGTGGCGAGATTGATGCGGATGTAGCCTTCGCCTGCCGTTTGTCCGTACATGGTGCCTGGGTTGACGCGCACTTTGTGGTGGTGCAACAGATGGTGGGCCACTTCCTCTGAAGTTTTGCCTGTGGCAGCAATGTTCACCCACATCAGGTAGGTGCCCTCCAGCTCTGTGACAGGGCATTTAGGATGTGACTCTTCGAGCATTTGCTTGGCCATCTGATAGTTGCCGTAGATGTATTGGTTCAGTTCGTCGAGCCAGGCTTCTCCCTCGTCGGAGTAGGCCGCTTGCAGGGCAATGACCCCGAAGGGATTGACATCGCACACCTCGTTGATGTTGATGGCTTTGTCCACCTTCTCCCTCACCTCCTTGTCCTTCACGATGATGTTGGCTATCTGCAAGCCTGCGATGTTGAAGGCTTTCGAGGGTGAAACACACACGGCGCTGTTCGTGGCGAACTCTTCAGAGATGGACGCGAAGGGCGTGTAAGTGTGTCCCGGCATCGTGAACTCGCAATGGATTTCATCGCTGATGACGAAGACCTTATGTTGGAGGCAGATGTCTCCCATGCGAGTCAACTCCTCTCGTGTCCAGACGCGTCCTGCGGGGTTGTGTGGATTGCAGAGGAGGAAAACTTTCACGGCAGGATCGGCACATTTTGCCTCGAAGTCTTCCCAATCCACCTCGTAACGGTGATGAACCATTTTCAGCTGATTCTCTGCCAAGATGCAGCCGTTGTTTCTGATGCTGGAGAAAAAGCAGTTGTACACAGGTGTCTGCACCAGCACCTTGTCGCCGGGTTGAGTCAGGGCTTTAATGATGGCGGAGATGGCAGGCACCACACCACTTGTGTAGATGAACGAGCTTCTGGCGATGCTCCAATGGTGCCGACGCTCGAACCAGCGGATGGTGGCCTCATAGTAACTCTCAGGCACGAAAGTGTAGCCAAAACAGCCGTGTTGCATGCGCTCCCTCAAGACCTCCAGAATGCAGGGAGCCGTCTCGAAGTCCATATCGGCCACCCATAGCGGGATGATGTCGTGGCTTTCCATCTCGTCCCATTTCACGCAATTGGTGCCGCTTCTGTCGACGATTTTGTCAAAGTCGTAAGTTTTCATTTTCAGTTCATTTACTGTTTCGTTGGCAAAGATACGAAGAATTCTTCATTGAATCCTCAAATTCAGTCACTTAAATTGTTCTGTCGCGCCTCTTTCTGTAACCCGAAATCAGGTGTTGAAATGTTACACTTGTAACACACCCAGTGTTACAAGTGTAACAGTGGCGGTGTTACAAATGTAACACTGGGTGTGTTACAAACGTTACATTTAGCATGTGTCACATGTGATGCTGAAAGACCCGTCATCGCTCACTTTCCGTTCACAATCACTTGGGCATTGGCAGGCTGCTTCTGGTTCTCATCCCAAATGAGTTCGCCCACTTTTCCTTCGACGACGACGGTGCCGCTGGTGGGGTTTTTGATGCTGTGCACATTGCCGAGGATGGTGCCGTTCACGGTGGAGTATTCCAAAATAAGGTTAGCATCCTCGCCAAAGGTGCAGTCTTCGAGGATGAGGCCATCGACATAGCAGAGCAGTTGCTCGCCTGTCAGATGGCAGCGCACGAGACGGATGTTCTTGCCATACCATGCCAGATACTCCCCATTCACCTCCGAATCATAAATGGTGACGTTTTCTGATTCCCAGAAAGAGTCTTTCGAGTTGATGACAGCATTGCGAATCTCCACATTCTTGGCATACTGAAAGGCGTAGTTGCCCTCCTGGTGGTAGTTCTCGATGAGGATGTTCTCCGAGTGCATGAAGGCATAGTCGCAATTGTCGATGCGCACGTTCTTGAGGTGGATGTTTTTGCAATCCCACAGGTATTGTTCTCCATTGGGAAAGTTGGTGTTCTCCACATAGATGCCATCCATCCGCCTGAACAGTTTGGGTGCATCGACCTTGCAGTTGGTCATGCGGCAGTTGCGTGAGTACCACAGGCTGCTCCTGGCGCTCTCGGCAAAGTAGCAGTTGTTGACATGGAAGCCGTCGGTTTCCCAAAAGACGTATTTGCCTTCAAACCGACAGCCTTCAGCCTCGATGTTGCTGCTCTCCTTGATGGAGGATTCGCCCACATGAATGGTCACATTTTCCAATCGCAGGTCGTGGGAGGCATAGAGGGGGCGTTCGCCTCCAAATTCTTGGTCTTTAATAATTCTCATAAATCGTGTCGGCCTTAATGAGTTGGTTCTTTTCTGTTTGTGTTGTATTATTTTTGGCTTCTTCCATGCTGATGTTGCTCCAGCCTCTCCTGCTCAACCGGAACAGGAAAGTGGCTCCGCGCCAACAAAGTTCGATGCACATGGCTATCCAGATGCCATGCAGCCCCATGGTGGGGACAAGAATCAATGACAGCGTGAGCCGCACCACCCAGATGCTGCCGAGATTCATGAGGCTGGGCACGAGGGTCTTGCCTGAACCGACAAACACACCATAGGCCACGATGCTGGCAGCGAACATCGGCTCTGCCCAGGCTTCGATACGAAGCACTTCAGAACCGAGCTTGACGACTGCGGCATCTGTGCTGACCATCTGCATCAGTTCGGGAGCGAACACGCCCATCAGGATGCCCATCACGGCCATCACAGCCATACCCAGACCTACTGAAATCCACGCAAAACTCCGCATGAGGTCCTTGCGACGGGCTCCGAGGCTTTGTCCCACAAGTGTGGTGGATGCCTCGGCAATGCCATACCCAGGCATGTAGCAGAGGCTTTCAATATTGATGCCGAAGGTGTTGGCAGCGATGGCGACAGAGCCTAAAGGAGCGATGATGGCAGTGATGGCTATTTGTGCGCCGCACATTACACCACGTTCCAAACTGATGGGGGAGCCTATCGTGAGGGCTTTCTGAAGTGTCTGCTTGCTAGGAAGATAGCGCTTCCAATCCCATCGGCCTATCAGTTCTGTGTCGAGGGCGAAACGCAGTTGGTCGTCGCGCACAGACATGAAGTAAAGCATGAGTGCCATGGTGATGATATAGGCAAGGAAGGTGCCATAGGCAGCTCCTGCCGTGCCCATGTGGAACACGAAGATGAAGAGATAGTTAAACATGACATCAAGCACACACATCAACGCGCCCAAAAGACTAGGCACTTTGATGTTGCCGCTGCACCGAAGGCTTCCTGCTGCAAGCATGTAGATTTCCAGCACGGGCAGGGCTACAGCCACAATGGTGAAGTATTCGGATGCACCGGCGCGAATCTCTTCGTCGGCTCCCAGCCAAATGGGTAAGAAGGGGGCGATAATGACACCGATGAGAGTGAGCAGGAGACTGAACAGGAGTCCTGAGAAGATGCCCTGCCGAATGATGTTTCTTGCCTCCCGCAGGTCTTCAGCACCTACATAGTGAGCCACTTGCACAGAGAAACCGGCGGCGAATGCGGAACACAGGCCACCGAATAACCAAATAGTGGTGGAGACGAGTCCGACGGTGGCCGATTCTCGGGTGCCAAGGTGCCCCAGCATGGCGGCATCTATAATCTGCATGGCCACCGATGATATCTGTGCCACCATGGCTGGAAAGCTTAACAAAACAGTGAGCCGCAACTTTTCTTGCCACGACATGTTTCTCGCACCTTTCCTTACTAGCGCCAGCAGTTCGTCTTTCGTCAGACTCATCGTTTGTATTTGTTCCCTCTTCGTGTATAAGTGGCTCGCCCGCTGAATGCCTTACTTAAGCGCCTCGGCCACAGCCTTCTCCACGGCTTCTCCTCGCAGATTCCGTTTCAGGATTTTGCCATCGGGTCCAAAGAGGATGATTTGTGGAATACCGTTGATGCCATAGGCGTCGCTGCCGGCTTTCTGGGCATTCATGATTTGAGGGTAGGGGATGTTCAGTTGCTCAATGGCACGCTTGGTGTCTTCGGGCTTGTCCCATGTGGCTACACCGAGTACTTCGAATTTGTCGCCTTTGTACTGGTTGTAAACCTTGATGAGATTGGGGATTTCGGCCTTGCATGGACCACACCAACTGGCCCAAAAGTCAACGAGCACGTATTTGCCCTTGCCTACATAGTCGGACAACTTCGTCACCTTGCCTTCATATTCTGCCTCAAAGTCCTTGAACATTTTGCCTTCGCTGGTTTCCATTTGTACCAGCCAGCCTTTCTTGGCTTCAGCGATGGTGGCATCTTCTTTCAGGAAGTCGTTGTTGTCTACATAAGCAATCAGTTCTTCGGGTGACATCACAGCAGCCAATACGCTTCTGACTACATATACACCGGCTTCATTGGGGTTCTCCTTGATGAAATCTATGGCCATCTGCTTGGCAACCGTCATCTCGTTGCCATCTTCAGGAACGGCGTTCAGTTTCTCGAAGAAAGGAGTAAGTTTAGCATTCACTTCTTCTCTTGTCATGGCTTTTGTGGCAGGCTTTGAATCCTGTGCACAACTTGTTGCAGTCATTATGGCCAACGCTGCAAACATTACAATAATTTTTTTCATACTTGTTTGGAGTTGTTTGATTGATATGTTGTTGTATTATTTTCCGCCAGCAGGGAGGAACTTCAGCCAGAAGTTTTCCATCGTCTTCCGCAGATGCCAGGTCGTTCCCTCACCTTCATCGATGCTGTGAGTGCGCATGGGGTAAGATACTTGGTAGAACATTTTGCCTTCTTCTATGAGTTTATTGACCAACATCTCGCAGTTCTGATAGTGCACATTATCATCTCCTGTGCCGTGAATCAAGAGCAGGTTGCCTTCCAAACCTTCAGCGTAATGGATGGGAGAACCCTTCTCGTAACCTTCAGAATTGTTCTGTGGTGTGTTCATGTAGCGTTCTTGATAAATGGTGTCGTAGAGTCGCTGATCTGCCACAAATGCTACGGCAATGCCCGTTTTGAACACTTGGGGATAGCGGAACATGCAGTTGAGTGTCTGACTTCCGCCACCGCTCCAGCCTGTGATGCCAATGCGTTCTGTATCAATGAAGGGGAACTGTCGCGCTAAGTCGAGGATTCCGTTGGATTGGTCTTCGCTGGCAAATGTGCCCACCTCTCCGTAGATGCACTTGCGCCACTCTCTGCCTCGAGGTGCCGCAGCACCACGGTTGTCGATGCTCACGATGATGTATCCGAGGCTGGCCAGATACTGATGCCATGTGCTGCCCGACCACACGTCTTGCACCGTGGAACTGGCAGGTTCACCATATACGTCAATGATGACGGGATATTTTTTGTTCGCGTCAAAATTGTATGGTTTGATCATCCATGCGTCAAGCATCAGGTCGCCTGATTTCACCTTCACAAACTCCTTGGGATGTATACCGAGCTCGTCAAATTCTTTCTGTGCTTGGCTGTTGTCCACCAGCGCTTTCACCGTTTTTCCCGACGGGAAGGATTGCATATCTACTTGTGGAACTGTCTTGGCGTTGCTAAAAGTGTGTACTGCCCATGTGCAGGTAGGCGACATGTTATAACGATGTTGTCCCCGTTGGTTGGCATCGCTCACGAGTTCGCATTGACCATTTCCAAAGAGTTTGGCTCTGTACAGATACCTTTGTGTGGCATTCTCCGGTGATGCGATGAAATACACGTAACCGCTCTTTTCATTCAACCCCACTTGCTCTATCACGTCAAAGTTTCCCTTTGTGATGAGGTTCATCTGCTTGCCATCAGCACTCACACGATACAGGTGTCTCCAGCCGTCACGCTCACTCATCCATGTGAAGACCTTGTTGCCTTTCAACCACGCCACATGGTCGTTGGTTTCCACCCAAGCCACGTCGCTATCTTCAAAGATGTTTTTCAAGTCGTTCTGTCCAATCGTTGCCGTCCACACTTTGTTGGTGTGTTGTGGACGGTCCATCTGCTGTATGAACAACTGGTTCGTGCCGGGTATAAAATCCATTCTTGGCAGATAATTGTTGCGTTCGTCACCAGGAATCGGCAGCCAAGTTGTTTCACCACCTTCAGCGTTCACATAGCCAATCTTCACGGCACTGTTTGTTGTGCCTGCTTTGGGGTATGGGAAGTGCTGAATGGTAGGGTAGATGCTGTCCACATTGTTGATGATGTCGAACCATCCTGTTCCGCTCGTATTGCTCTGCCAATAGGCTATATACTTGCCATCACCACTCCAACGGAAACCGTCGCGGCAATCAAACTCTTCTTCATACACCCAGTCGAAGGTACCATTCACAATCGTGTCGTTGCCGTCTGTCGTGATGGCTTTGTAAGTTTTTGTCACCAGATCCTCTACGTAGATGTTGTTTTTGCTCACGTATGCCACTTTGCTGGCATCAGGTGAGAATTTGGCAAACATCAAACTGCTTTCAGGTAACCCTTTACCCAACTGATGCAGTTCTCCATTTTTGCGGTTCAACACCCAATAGTCACCACGGGTGTGGTATCGCCAAACCTTGCGTGTGTCTGTGAAGAACAGAACTTTTTCTTGATCATCGCTGAAAATGATATTCGTGACTGGTTTTTGGTCAAAGAAATACGCTTCGTCTTCTTTGTCCACCATAAGCTGTTCTGAAGGAATCAACACCGTCTTGTTTTCATCTTTTGCTGAATATACGACAACTTCTGGTGTACCCGTCACGTCATTAGGGTTCACCTGCAGATAGTGTTCGCCATCAGGCATCCATCTGATATGCTGCGTATATCGAGGGTAAACGATAGAACCGAAAGCTCTTAACTGCAACATTCTGGCAGTTTCATCTTGTTCCTGTGCAATAGCGATTCCACTACACATTATTAATATATATATAAGGAACCCTGTCTTTAATAAGTTTCTCATTTGTCTTTTGTTCTAAAATTTGTTGCAAAGATAGGTCTTTTCTTTCGTAAAGGGGGCTTTTTCTGTGTTTATAAATCTTAAAAGACGACAAAATGAAAGAATTTTCTCATTTTTCCGAAAAAAGTTCGCGAAAGATTTGGTCAGTATTTAAAATGGTCGTACCTTTGCACTCGCTTTCGGGAAGCAACCGGGGTGCAATCTCCGGATGCATCTTCATGCTCGCTTCCCGGGACGGCGAGATCGCTCTTTGACAGACTGCGAACAGAAACAAGACAAGCAGCGCGCACATATATCATATATGCTGCGCACAAGCAGAAAGTCATTCCTTTTATACAAGACACGATCAACGCACAAAGGAGCAGGATGCGCATGGCCGGTCGGACAGATCACTCCACCCTTTCGGGGTGTGGTAAAATGCAAATTTTTACAGTGAAGAGTTTGATCCTGGCTCAGGATGAACGCTAGCTACAGGCCTA
>JAEEGL010215350.1_pt1 | contig 71420 bp, 88 predicted proteins | sample 9134231 | NCBI WGS metagenome assembly JAEEGL01 (sample SAMN16246548, study PRJNA631951) | gut metagenome | biome: gut microbiome; feature: rumen; material: fiber-attached | host: Bos | place: Iran: Karaj | collected 2018-10
ACTTTTCAAAAACCGAAAAATATTTTCGTAAATTTATAAAATCTTATCACAAATTTAACAAAAAATCAACATTTAAAATGCAGAACACTGTGCATTTTAAACAGCCACAAGATATTGTATATCCTTTCAGAAAAAGTACACTATATCTAAAATTTCTTATAGTGATAATAGAAAGCACCATATGACATTCCGAGTTCGGACGCACCTTCCGAAACGCTGATGATCCCATTTCTCACTTTTTCTGCTATGTCAGCAAAGTTCTCCGGCAACTCCTTTGCAGGTCTGCCGAACCTGACACCCTTCTTTCTTGCGGCTGCAATCCCTTCAGCCTGCCTCTGCCGTATAGCCTTACGCTCATGTTCCGATGCAAAAGCAAGCACCCTTAGGACAAGGTCGTTCATAAATCCGTCAAGGAGCGGATCCCCGGTAGAAGAATTCAGCACCGGAGAATCAATAACAGTGACATCCACACCCTTTCTCTTGAAAGCCTCCCACTCCTTGCACAACTCCTCATAGCACCTGCCGAGCCGGTCAAGTGAGAGCAGATACAGCTCGTCACCCGACTTTAGCTTTTTCACAAGCTTTTTATAGCATTTCCTGTCAAGTGACTTCCCGGACATCTTCTCAGACACGATATCTTTGTCTTTGATCCCGGCATCGACAAGAGCGTCTATCTGCCGGTCAAGGTTCTGATCCTTGGCAGACACTCTCGCATATCCGTACTTCATAAAACACCTCCTGATAAAATATGGTTAGAAACCAATTATAGCAAAACACTGCAACTAAAAAAGTGCAAAAAAATAAGACGGACAGGAAAAATCCCGTCCGCCACAAAATCAAAAATCTGCAATCTTTCAGGCACCATATACTTCATGAACAGGGCCTATTCTGTTAAATTCACAGAACCCCAGAGCAGCATCTTTGGAATAAAAAGTCTTTACCTGCCGGTAAATTCCTTCACATTCCTCATCCTCACTCCCCGGGACATCGAAAGTATCAACCCAGACACTATCCTCACATTTTTTGATACTGGCCATACTCCCGCATACATGATGGTCTATTGAGACCTTATAATTGGGTTTATTTGCCTCAACGATGGTATAATACACGCTGAACATATCGTCAGCGGCATTCAGGCGGATCTTAATCTCAGCCCAAAGGCCATTATCCTCGTCAAAGCTCGCCTTCATATCCTCATCTGTCCTGCCGTTTTCTTCCCTTTCTATACGCAGGTCCTCAAGATACATAGCCTCGAGTTCACTCTTGGCACTATCAAGGTCAGGGAATACACCGACAAATGGGAATGTCGCATCACTGTTATGGATTATAAGGGTGTAGATACCCTCTGTTTTTAATCTCATATCTATTTTGTTTTTCATTTTTTTATCCTCCATATTTTTATCTTATTGCTATGCCGTATATTGAAAAGTTACTGCCGTAATCATCGATTATGGCATAACCGGCATCTGTCAGCTGCTGTCTGTTGTCATTCATGAACTTCCTGAGATAATTATAAGAATCAAGCTTGTATGCTCCCCCGATCTTTATCCCCCACATATGAGAGTAGTTTGTAGAAAACTTACAATAAGAATCGTAAGAGGAATACGGCTTATCTTCTATCATATCCAGGTGGTTACCGACAGAACTGAAAAGCTGAGTTCCACCATAATAAGTGCCACCGATCCTGTAAGGCTCCGGCTTTGGCAGTTTCATCAATGACTCGTAAGTCTCCTGAAAAACAGCCAATGCCTTGTCAAATACACTGCCTGTATAATAATCTATCCACTTGACAGAATAAGCATTCTCCTGTGGGACAAGACTGTTATAGTAGGCAGCAGCATCGGCATAAGCCTTTCTCGCCTCCGGCTCACCGGGTATTCCCGGACAGAACTCAAACTCACGATAGGAGCTTTCGTCTCCCTCGGCATCTACCACATACAGCAGGTCGCCGTAGTAGTTTTCAATCATTCCGAGCGAAACAAGTCCTTTTTCCGTTTTTGTTTCAGTGATCACTTTCAGCAGGGTTGAATCTTCATACTTCACTTTCATACGGATACCTCCCCACTGTGTATTCGGCCCTCTCGACAAAATCGAGATAGTCGGACTCGTTTAGGACATTCTTCATATATTCAAAGATATTCTCGTCACAATCGACAAGATATCCTTTCCTATCGTCGAACACCCTCGTCCACGGCTCGTCTCCGTCACCATAGTTTGTCTCAATGGCAACAATGCCGCTCATATCCGGTAACATAAGCTCGTCACGCTCGCAAATGTCCCAGGGGCTGTCTCCATTACAGTCATAGACAATGCAGACATACTCGTCTGTACGTACTATACAGTTGATACCGTCGCACCCATAGTTGCGGAGATCCGCAATCGCTTTGTTCTCAACACTCGTTCTGATCACGAGTGTATTTTCTGTTATCTGGCTCATTTTTTTATCCTCCTGTGTGTTTATTATCTTCCAACATATAAGCACCCGTATTTATCAAGGCACTTTATGACATCGATAGCGAGCAGTTCAGCATCCTTGTCCGTGATTATCGGATCAGGACAGTTCTCATCAGGAACAGCCTCACAGTTTGTGGCGCTGTACTTATATACGTACCAGCCGTCCTCACCGTCCTCGATATCAAAACAATGCTGTATTTCCATCTCGTAAGGAGAAGAGATATTAGCCTCGGCATCCCTCAACTTCTGAAGAAAATCAACTTCAAAATCAGTCAGGGAAACCTCGGCAGCAACAGCCTCATATATAAGGCTCTGCCACATATCTTCAAGCTCCTTCATGAGAATTTCGATATATAAAGTTCCATAGTAATCATCTGTTGTTTTTAGCCCTGCAAGCCTCTCGGAATAATCATCCTTATATCCTTTTGCAAGCTCCTGCTTACCGAGGCGGTAAAGCAGCTCGATCTCCGCAAGGTTTTCACTATGGTATTCCTCACACTTACACTGATTGATATGATAGTCAAGCTCATCACTGCAGAAACTGATCGTTCGGGACATAAGCCCATCGTTGAAAATAATGTTATTCATCTTTTATCCTCCATTATAATTTAATAAAGAAAAGGGCACCTTATAATCTTATAGGGCACCCTTAAATATTATGCGAAGTAAGCTGCTGCCTTCTTGCTGTACTTTGCCAGGGCGGTCTTAAAATATCCGATCACCTTGTCATCGTATCCTGCCTCACGAAGATACTCGTCATATTTCTTATCCTCGGCATACTCGAGTTCTCTTTCGCTGAAACAGCTGCAGACATCCCAGTCGCCCTGATAATAATTAATTGCGTATTCGTGGTTTTCGAGTTCGAAAAGGAACGCTTCAACCGCAAACTTTTCGTCCTGCATGAGTTCAAAAAGACTATTGTGAGGCTTTTTCAGGTACTCCCTGATAATAGGCGCATCTTTTTTGAGATAGAAACCGCCCGTCTTTCCGATCCTGTATATCTCGGAAACTCCATCAAGTCCGTTAAAGCCTCTCTTAGTCAGCTCTCTCTCTAACTGTGCGTTAGAGTACGCATAAAATATAGGGAGGCGGTTTACTTCCGTTTCCCTCTCTCTTCTGTAATCAAGATATGTCATCTTGCACCTCCATAAATTTTTAATACCACACCCTTACAACATAACCGTCCTCGGTCTTTGTTATCTGGGTGTCGTTAACATTATCATCAGAAGTAGCACCAAAAATTGCCTCTGACCATTCTGCTGAAGTTTCATAATCTTCTCTCCGGCCAAGGATCATATCAATGAATCCCTTTTCCTTATAGAAGGTACAAAACTCAAGCAGCGTATCGGCAACTTCCCTGTCACTCTCCCAGCTCTTTCCGTGATAAATGTCACAGAATTCATCAGAGCCGTTAAAGAAAGCATCATGCAGGCTGTCAAGGCTTTCACCGCACGCCTGAAGAATATTCAGTAATGCGATAAAGTCCTCTTCCGTGTCTGCGACATTGTACTTCTTCCAGTTTTTTACAAGATATTCCTTTGCCGTTATCGGCTGGATATCTTCTTGTCTTATGTATCCCATTTTTATTCTCCTTTTAAAAAGAGGGCACAGGCTTAAGACCTTGCCCCCAAATATTTTAAATTACATCTTCGTCTTCTTCGTCATACAGAAAATAATCCTTGCACTCATCAAGCTTTCCGTAAACTACGGGAAGTTCATCCTGATCGATCAGATTTGTCAGATAGGCAAATGTCTCATCACCCTCTGCTCTTTCCACATCTTCAACAGAATCAAAGTATACAAGGTCTCCCACAGCTCCGGTACAACCCGATTTCTTGTCCGTGATCAGCACGTCAATCCTAAGATTGCCCTCATCCTCGAAACATTCATCAAGCGAAGCCTCGTATGCCCCGTCAGGCGCCTCGACTATGCAGGAATCCCAGTTCCCGAAGCCATATACTATCGCATCGGGAAATGCTTCTTCAATGATACCGTTGAGTTCAGGACTGTACTTTTCACAGGCACTGAATCTTGCGACAACAATACCGTTTCCATTATCAAAACGGACATTGCCGATTATCTCATCAAACTGGGGATCCAATGTTTTAAGAGCCGCCCACTCAAGGAACTTCTCTCTATCCACTCCGACTACCATGTATTCGGAATGTCCGTTATCGTATCCCGTAAACTCTTCCTGAACAGCTTTCTTTGCCTGTTCAAGAGCAGTCTTTTTACAGTTTGAAAGTGAAAAACCACAGTCTGCAAGATATAGGACCTCACAGCAATCGGCATCAATGTAATTTCCGCTTTCTTTCCATAAAGCAGCGCCATTATCATCAAGCACGATCTCGCCGTTTTCAAAAGACTTCTTCATACCCTGTATCTTTGATACCGCCCACTTCTTGAATTTTTCACCGCACTCACCACCAAGCTCCTTCAGAAACTGCGTTCTGTACTTGGGCTCGGGTGTGAACTTGGTGAACTCGTCAAAGAATTCATCATTTCCGTCAAAAGCATGGACAAGGTCGGGATTTCCCGAAACATCGTGTACTTCTACCGGATATGATATCTGGCGGTCATCATCATTAAAATACCAGGGCTTCATAGCAAGGACATCCTTGCCATACTTTTTCTCTAATTCCTCAAGATGTTTTCTTGTGCTCTTTGAAAGAGCGTTTCTGTATTCCTTATTCATTTTTATTCTCCTTTTTCTTTAATAAAATCGGGACACCCAAAACAGATGTCCCGTGTCATTAGTTATTATTCTTCGCTGAGTATCTCGTACTCTTCGGGAAGCTTGGTAGCATAAAGGTCAAAAGCATCCCGCTGACCGTTTTCTTCAAAGACGGCTGATATGATCTGATCCACGCGAAGTCCGTAGAACTCGTCGCTTATCATCATATTTCTCATCATTAGGCCGCCCCCGACAGTATTGAGCATTCCGATCTTGTGGAAATCGAACTCGGCGGCCTTATACACTTCAAGGTTGAAGTAATCGACATATCCGTCCTCGATATCATCTTCCATCAGATTGTCACCAGTGCCTTCTGCGATCAGTAGGACTTTATCTCCATAGGCAAGGTAAATGTCCTCGCCGTTCCATACACTATCTTTCTTCATTTTTGTTCTCCTTTAATCTTTTTAAAAAATATCTGCGTACTTCCCTCATAACCTTGTCGAATGCGATATTTATACGCACCCTGTCAGCTCCTGTCGGGTAAGCACAAACAATGTTCCCCTTTTCATCCACGGCACTTGCAAGTTCAGCGTGACCGCAGAGAAAATCGTCTCGGATGCCGTATTTTTCTTCAAGTTTTGTCTTGACATATACGGCACCTGCCCTTGCTAATAATTCGGTATCAGACGACCAGTAATCTCCGTTCTTCTTGAACATTCTGTCCATCTTTACAGAGGCCTGGTAAAAGTCCGTGTTCTTCAAGTAACTTCCTTTTTCGTCCATTACGAACTTCATAGCAGCCGACAGTTCGTTCATTGATGGGATTTCAGACTTCTTGATCTTACTCCCATACGCTTTCATAAAAGAACTTCCGAGTCCGCAGGAGTAACCGAGAATCGAATCCAAGGCATGGATCCATTCGTGACACAATGAACCGGCACCTCTTAGGCGGGTGAGTGCTATCACCTTTTTCGCAGGCTCAAAATGAGCGAGCGCATTTCCCTTGCCTCTTGATCCGAAAGCAATGGAAAGCTCTCCGCCGAGCGAGATCGCTGACGGAGGCAGCTCAAGTACCTTAGCGAGATTCTTGAAACTGATGTATGCCTTGTTGAGCATCTCCTGACGCTCGCTTTCGGATACCCAGTTACCGAACTCTCCACCCGCAAAAGAAAAGGTTTTCAGAAAATCCTCGCCCTCTGCATCTTCGGGAAATTCTTTTGAATTGCTCTGAACAAGAGTCTTTAGCATTTTGTAGTTAAAGTTCATCTTGCCCTTCTTCTTTTCCGCCTTATCCTCTTTTTCCGCTTTGTCCTCTGCCTTAATGAGTGTTAACAGTAAAGCTTTGGCATCTTCAACGGAATCAAAGGTACCGGCAAACTTAGCATTATAAAAAAGCATATATTTGTCAGCCGGTATCTCAAGACCTTGTTCAACTGTAAGTCCGCTCACAGTCCACCAATGACGCTTGCTGAAATCGTAAACGTCGATACAGTCTTTTTTACAAGCCTTATCAAACTGTTTCCTTTCTTCAGTGCGTTTTATTATGGTGTAATTGGAATCAGCGATCAGCTGCTCGTCCCCGGATAAACCGAAGCCACGAGCCTCTGCCTTCTTCTCCATTTCGTAAGCTGACTTCTGGATCGCCATCAGGAACCTTCTGCCACCGAGGACACGCATCGCATCCGATATCGCAACCCTCGTTCTCGAAGTCCGTTCCTTAACAAAGTAAGGATCCCCGATGATAGTCCAGCGGAACTCGTCAATCGCATCACTGTCGAGGACATCGGCGAGGTAGTCCCTCACTTTTCCGATAGCCTCACAGTAAAGCTCCTCTTTGCCAAGATCCGGCTCAAGAGCTATAGAGTCCCTTACAACCTTTACAAAATAGGCACAGCATTGCGGGACACCGCCGCTTACCATAGCAACATAATCGGGTTTCGGCCACACATATTCTTTCTTGATATATGTGTTTCTCTCAACTTCCGACATTGTTGCCAGGTCATCTTTTCTGATGCCGGCAGACTTCCACTGGTCTTTCCTTGCCCCGCCTATCTTTTTTCCGAAATCTTCTATCTTTTTTGATTTCATTTTTTATTCTCCCTTCTTTTTGTAAGAACAGACGGGGCAATGTACCCCGTCAACTATCCTTTATATGCCATTACTTCCCTTGCCTTGTCGCTTATAGCGTCACGGACAAGGTTATTGATATTTTCCCAATAGCCAATATCGTTATTGTAGCATCCGTTATAAACATAACGGTCTGCAGCCTCATTAGCGATACGCTCCACATCATCTTTTGGCAAAAGGGTGTAGAAAATATAATCTTCTATCACCGATTTGACATCTTCGATAACGTGTTCTTTCCACAGATAACGATACACGTTTTCACGCTCATCAGCTGTAAGGCCTGATAAAAAAGCCTTAGGATCTATCTTATTGGCAAGTCTTAAAGGCAATCCGTTGATGATCACTCCCTCTATATCGCAGAAGTAATCCTCGTCAGCTTCCGATTCGTAATTGAACCACACCTTCGAGCCGGCAAGAAGTTTTACGAGCGTGTCCTGGCAGTCATCGTCAAAGACCGCATCTCCTTGGTCAAAAACAAAATATTCATTAACGCCCCAAAGATAGCAGCCTTTCCAAGTCATATCCAGGTTTCCATCAGTAGTTAGTTCATACTCTGTTCTCTTTCGGTCTATAATAATTGTGAGACCGCTTTCAAGCCTGACGTTTAGGCTGTTAATGGCAACATAATCCTTATTTGTCTTACAGTTAAATTTTATATCCATTGTTTTTTTCTCCTTTAATATTTAAAATTATATATCGATGATAGTAGCATCGCCGACTTCCATGCCGACATAAGGTTCTTCGCTGTCGGGACTCAGATAAAAATAAATATCTTCGTCTGAATATCCCGTGCCTTCGAGCAGCTCTGTGTACTCTTCATCATCATAGAGCTGTTCTTCCTCTTCGGTCTCAAGCTTGCATATGGCAGCGCCTCGTACAGCGTCCTCATCATCTTCATCATCTTCATTGTATCTTATCAATACATAATAAAATTTCATTTCAGTTTTTCTCCTTTTCTTTATTTTTTACTCCCCGTCATAGTAATCAACAGGAACTCGTTCCTCGTAATCCGGATCATCACATGGGGCGATCTCCTCATCACTGTGTCCCCATTCAAGGAAACAACAGTGCGGTCTGCCTTTCCACTCGGGGTTTTCCGTTACAGCAAAGTAATTGCAGAACTCACATTCCATAACTTTCTCCTTTCATTTTGAATATGTTATCATATCAGTATCACATCATAATGATATTAGTAAATAACTAAACTGATAACATTAAGCAATAAAAAAACCGCCCCAAATCGAGAGGCGGTTAACAGTGTTTTACCAACAAGTTACCGCCCCTCCGACCGGGGCTTTACCACTTTTTATTTAGGGTGTGGTCAGCCCTTCTCCATACGGAAATCAGTTAAAGAACGGCATATCGCCCATTCCCTCAGGAATTGCCATGAAGCCATTCTGAGCAGGTGCCTGAGCAGGTGCCTGAGCAGGAGCTGCTGCCTTTCTGGTAGTAGTCCTCTTTGTTGCAGGTGCCTGAGCGGGTGCTGCAGGTGCAGAAGTCTGAGCAGGTGCTACAGCCTGTCTTGTTGCCTGAGTCTGTGCCGGTGCTGCTGCCTGTGTCTGAGTAGTAGTTGCCTGTGTTCCATCATTTGCCTTTGAATCAGCAAACTCAACTGTCTCTACGTAAACGCGGTTGCGGTATACCTTGATACCCTCCTTGTTTACATAGTTATCATTTCTGAGGTCGCCCTCAAGGAACACTCTGCTACCCTTCTTCAGATACTTGCTGATGAACTCAGCTTTTGATCCGAAAGCCACACAATCAAAGAAATCAGCTTCCGGCTCTCCCTCACGCTTGATCTTTCTCTCGCAAGCGATTGAGAAAGAAGCGATGGCCATAGGCTGTGCGCCCTGTGAATAACGTAACTCTACATCCTTACTTAATCTAACGATACCGTAAATCTTCATTTGTTTTTCTCGTCGGTGTCCGTAGCACCCTATGGTGCACTGCACGGTCCTGACTTTCCTCCATTAATTTAATAAGTGAAATGTTTCCCCTCTTTTGAGAGGTGGTTCTTGACGCCTTTACCGATCGTCTCGTCAGCTGTCCTATCTTCCATTGAACAGGCTCAACTATTCAGTTGTAGGAGTTCCTTTGGAACATCCCCGGAAGACGACGCAGATAAAGGCGGCTTAATAGCGCACCTTTATCGTCGTTGAAGGCACGCTACCTTCACTTATTTTTCAGCTCATATAGGTTATCAGCCTATATGAACCCTCATTTGATTTAAGTCAGACGGTAGCTGTTTCGGCAACTCCGTCATAAACTTCGATCTGCCCTGTCAGGCCATCGTAGATGTACACGTTGTCTGACAGGAACTCCTGAGATGTAACCACCTCGGAGTTAACCTCGCAGACCATATTGCGAAGCGTCTCCGCATCCATCAGCCCATCCGGTGTCAGCATCAGTTCATTTACTGACGATGGTATGATGAGCAGATACCTGCCCGCTCCGTGTTTCTCCCAGAACTCCTTTAATATGTCGAGCTGGAGCATGTTTCCAGCACCCCACATTGCGAGCCTGTTGGTCCAGACGTAGAGAGGCGGAAGGAACTCATTCATTTCCTCCATGTCCACTCCAAGGAACATGTAGGGGAATTTCTCCTTGAAGTACTCGCCATAGGTCTTTATGCCCAGGTCGATGTTCTTCAGGTTGTTCACTGTCTGTTTGTAGAGTGTTTCTTCGTCAACCCCCCACTTTTGGAGAAAATCCTCTGTGACGGTAATTGACTGAAGTCCATCCTCTTTTTCTTGCCAAACCTTATAGACCACAATTAGGTCAAGGAATGGTCTGCTCACCACATTCCTTGCAAGTTCCTTATTTCTCTCGGAGCTTATAAGGCATGGGTAAATAACATCCTTGAGCTGTTCCCATCCCTGCATGAAAAAACTTGCATCCACATTTTCTTTAGCATGTCTGCAAGCCTCCAGGAAATCTTCGGCAACTTTTCCCGCATCTGCGCCATAATTGAACGCCAATGTCAGGTTAAGGTTGGGCGAAACAGCCTCGTCTGTTTGAGTTAAAATAAGGCATTCGCCAAGGTTTATCTTGGTGACCTTCTTTAACTCTGTCGTCATCTCGGGAGCAAGCTCCCTTACTTTTCTCTGCACTGTTTCCGCATACTGGCGGACAATGCCTTCAGGGTAATTAAAATTACTCACGTTTTTTCTCCCCGGTACTCTGCCGGGTATCCTCCATAAAATTTTTACATTGCTCGGCGGTTCATCGCCCATTCGACTGCAAGCATACGGGCTCCCCGTTCCTTACAGAATTCCCTGGCATAATATTCCGCCTGCTCTTTGGTGGGAGCGCATATCTCATACACGTCCTCCTCACCATCTTCCTTCTCGTAAAGAAGGATGTATGTCCTTACACAATGTGCTGACATACTTTCAACTCCTTTCGTTTTTAGGGTTTGATCCCTATACGAGGTTTAGAAGTCTTACGGAAATCTCCGACATCAGCTGACGGGCAGGAAGCCCTTTCTTGATATCATTGACACCTTTCTGAAGGAGTTTCATAGCCTCCTTCGCAGACTCCATAGTAACATTTGTCATTGACTTGAGTTTCCAAGCCTCAACCCCGATCTCCTTTTCCGCATCTTTCACACCAACGAGCGCAACTTTGTACGCAAGGCGGAAGTTCCGGAGCAGAACTGAAAGTATCTGGATCCCGGCATGTGGATCATCATCCAGCAACTTGTCGAGCAGTTTGAAATAACTTTCGGAATCTTTCGATATCAGAAAGCTGAACAGCCCAAACGCATCGCCACCCGTATATTCGGGTATGATGTGGTCAATGACCTTTCTTTCTACCGGCTGCGGAGCAGAGGCGACAGCGCCAAGCCACGCACGGACAGTATACAGATCAGCGTCAGGACGCTTACCGTATGCCATCCGGTCCTTTAAGTACCGGTAGTCGTCCTCGGTTATCTTCGCTCCTCCCAAACAAAAAAGACAGAACTCGTTGAATTTCTTCTGATCGAGTCTGTCAAAGGAACGGATAACCTTTTTCTTTTGAGCCTTCTTGTAAACCGACTTCCTCTTGTCGATATCACCCTCAAGAATGATTTTTACATCATTCTCAATGGTCTCGGCTTCGTCTATCAGTTTTTCAAGAAACTTGTTTCCCAATGTAGCATAACCCAAAACATATCTCTTTTCCGCAAGGAAAGGAGATATATAGCAGGATTCGTACATCTTCTCATCCAGTTCGCCCTTCGTGAAATTCATGTCGGGGAACGGAATATCGGATGTATCCTTTTCGTTCTGCTGATACATCAGGAACGGTTCGTTGCCTACCCATATCTCGAGCATAGGCACCACCTCCTCTTTTCCTTTTTGAGCATAAAAATAAGCCAGGAGACTACCGATGTGTCTCTTGGCTTTAATAATGCCCTGTTAAATTTTTTCGCACTACATAAGTAATGCACTCTCATTCTTATTGTAACTGACCTCGCACAAAAACAAAGCCCTGTGTCGAGGAAGGTTTAATAGAACATTCTTTGGAATGCTGCGCAATAAGAAATCGATACAGTGATAATATACTATATTTCAAGGCAAATTGCAAGTATTATTTTAGAAAATCACAGCATCTTCTCAAAAATAACCACGTACTGTATGGTACGTGGTGCCACAATAGATTTGTCTAACACATACTTCAATCCACGCACCCCATACGAGGTGCGACGTCCGGCCTCGCCATGACGAAACATTCTCGCGTTACTTCAATCCACGCACCCCCATACGAGGTGCGACCTATTACTATTACCGGTCGTCCACATTGACTTCAATCCACATATCTCATATGAGATATGACACAAATAAAATTGTCAACGAGTGGAATATGTCTGCTTCAATCCACGCATCCTATATGAGAGGCGACATTACATGAGGTGCCAACTTTCAAGTAGTATAACTTCAATCCACGCAACTGTATAAGATGCAACAAGTGAATTAATCAAATAACAAAATCTTCGCCAAATCTCAACTTGTGTCTTATGATGTACTCAGTTAAAAATTCAAAATCGGAACATGGGGCAAAACCACAATGTATTTCTTCACGCAGATCGTCATCCATCAGCATGGCTGCCGCATCATAAAGTCCTCTCTTTATTATCTCTTCTGCCTCTGATGCTGCATCATCACATTCAATATCATTTATGACCTTATTCATCTGCTCTATATTTTCGCAAGTTCCAAAAAGACTATATAGATAATCATCGTCGTCAGCAGTCTCAAAAACATTCTTTAATCCCTTACTTGCCTCCTTGCTCGTTATAACCTTTTTAGTAATCTGCTCCGCCCATTTCTCTTTTTCACTCATAAACAAAATCCTCCTACTATGTTTTTAATCGTTATCCGCAATCAGTTCCTTATAAAGCTGCCTGGTTATATTTCCGATATTGACACCGTGTATATATCCGAAAGGCGTGCCGCAGTCCCTTACGACACCACAGTATCTGTAATATGTCCCGTGATCTATCGTGTCCGTAAAGAAATAAACTTTGTCGGCCTTTTCAACTATCTTCGTATCCATCGTGCCGGAATTGGAAGGCTTGACATATACCCAGTCCGGGAAGTTGTTCTTCATCTTGTTGATCCAGTTAACATCCCCGCCTATGATGACGATCCTTTTATCCTTAATGGCTGACTTCATCTCGTCTGTCGAGACGGTATCATTCTCGGACTCGTTCTCGGTAAGATTGTATACATGGTTTCTGAGTGCGGCAAGCTCCGTCCTCATATTTCTATTTTCTGTAGCAAGTTTCTCTTTATCTTCCCTTACAGACCGCATTTCAGACAGTTCGGACTTTAATCCCTTGATCTCGTTCTCCTGGAGGTGAAGCTGCCTGCGAAGATCCTCGATCTCCCTGTTCAGAGCGCTTTCCTTATCTTCGGAGTTCTGAACCTTTTCTTCCTTTTTCTGTTCCTTTCGGGCTGTCGGATTTTCTGTCTGGCTCATATGGAACACACCCTTTTTAGCTTCTTCGGCATTAAAAAGCTCCAGTTCAGGTCCGTGCTCATCAAGATCCACGACTTTGCCGAGCAGTATTTCCTCGATCATCATGTTCCCGCACTTTCCGTTAAAGTTCGCAGCACTGACTACATTGTCAAGAGCCCAGAAAAGCATTATCTCTTTATCGGTATATTCGCCCTCGCCAAATACCTCTTTCAGATCGTGCAGAGTATTTCCGAGAAAGAAATTAAGATCACTGATATCCGGCAGGTTGTAGATATCGCCTGCTGCCTTTCCGCAGTCATTGTCACGGATATGGTCAATGAACTTTTGGACTTTCTTAAGGTACTTCATGGCATCCTTGTCGGCTATATGGTATCTCTCCGAGATCTCCTCGCAGTCATATGACACATCTTCGACAAGCTCTTTTACATCTTCCTCGCTGAAGTTCCCGATATCCTTAGGTCTCTTATCAGCCACGCCGGCTTCCCACGCCTCATAGTATTCGCTCAGGGCGGCATATTTAAGGCACTTATCAAGGTCGTTGTCTATACTTATCCCCATAAGCTGTGACATTGTATAAACCCTGGCAACACTGAAAGCATCCTTATCATCAGGATCCTTTAGTGCGATTGCGTTAAGCTCCTTGACAGATATAGTCCTGAAGCGTTTAAGCTGCTTGTATTCCTTGCTGTAGTATGTCTTAAACAGATAGAGGAACAGGTTCTTTGCGTATTCGTTTCCCTGCTTCACGGCATTCCACATCAGATTTAGGACATGAAACCTTATCATCATCTTGACGCTCCGCTCACCGCTGCCCCTCTTGATGTATGGGACGATCCCCTTTTTAAAGTCCATTGATCCGAAACAGTTTAATAGGAATTCCCTTGCTATAAAGCTGAAATCCTTACGCATCTGCTCTGTCACGAAACTGTACAGGAACATACACTCACAGCCGTATGTATCGGGTTCCGCCCCTTCCTTTTTCATTTTATCATACTTCTCTCCTATTCTCCCATAGAAGATATCATCGGCTTTTTCTCTCTTTTTGCCCAGATCCACGAGTTCATTGAGCAACTCATCAGCCCCTTTCCTCATGGCAAATGTATATGTATTATTCAAATAATCCTCCTTCCAGGGTAACCATTACCCATTATCTACATCAAGGACCGTAATCGTCCCTCACGGCTCTCTCGAGCAGAGCCAGCACATACGCCGGAGCCTTTGAGGAATTCCTTTCGGTCTTTGACTCCCAGTTCTCGACACTTCTTTTCGGGATGCCGTACTGCTTTGCGAATACAGCCTGGGAAAGTCCCGTAAGCTCTCTTATCTCCAGCGCCCATCTCCTGAAGAACTCCGGCACGCTCACGCTTTCCTTTTTCTTCCCGTTTATGATCTCAATTACAAATTCTCCGAGATCCATTCTCCTTACATCAAAATGTACGCCTATCTCAAGCCGGCTGTCGCTCTCGGCGACAGTCTCGGCACCCTTTATTATTTTATACTTTGTCATATTTCACCCTCCATTAAGTATATTCCCATTCCCTATGATATCACTCCTTCCGTAATTTTTCAATTCAAACCGGCATTAAAATTCTCGGATCAGCCCCTTACCGCAACAGTTCTGTAAGGTATGCCGCTCGGCATCAGGAGCCTTGACAGGTTGGCTTTCATGACCTTTTCACTGGCAGCAGGCTTTGTGTCGAAACACATCAGCTCATCTATGTCCTTGTCCGGATCAGAGGATACCGAGTCGTCGTTTTTAAGGTACCCTATGCACTTTCCGTTATCATCACAGCACGCGATATAATATCTATACTTTCTGTACATCTTCTTTCTCCTTTCCAACACTGTCAAACACGAGACCGACAGCCTCATTGATATCCGTCGGCAGTTTCTGTTTCTGGTAATTGAACCCGTTCATATCACCTATCGAACCCTCAGGATAAGCTTTAATCTTCGGTGCGTTGTAGTCAACATAATTAAAATTACCGGCATCTTCTCCGTTATATCCTATCGTGAGAAACCCTACGAGTTCCCCGTCCCTGTCAACGTGAACGCTGCACGTTGCCCCGAGTCCGAATGGTCCCATACTCTCCACCTTGCAGTCTTTATACTCCGGCATCTGCCTGATCCTTCTCGCAAGAAGATCTGCGACCTCGTCCGTATACCTGCAGTTCTCAATCTTGCGTCTTATCTTTCTTCCATATCCTGTCATATATTCCCCTTTCAAAGTCATATTTTATTTCCATTTTTCATTCTCTAATTCTTTTGGTTCCATTTGATCCCACTTATCAATATCTGACTGAGGGATTTGAAATATTCTTTCAAAATCTTTACGATTACATTTCATTTCATTTTCAATCGCAGGAAGAAGTGTTTGATAATACCTTTCCGTAGCTGTAAACCAATCAAATTCAGCTATGGGTTTACAAAAATTGTTACTTATTATCCATCTTCTGTAATCTCTTACAGCATGAATAATATTTAATGTGCCTGTTTTCATATAAATCTCCTTATCAGTTTATCCTTGTTTTATAGCACGGAACATTTACCATTTCTATGTTTAAATCCTTGTAGCCATCCGTCCGTACTGCAAGCTCTGTCGCACTATCGATCTTATTGTCCCAGCCATCGCATGACAATTCCTCATATAACGATTCTACCTCATCCCAGTCGGCATAACCCGGAAGTTCGTCTTTACAAATCTTCTCTGCTGCAGGTACGTGAAAATCCTTAGAAGTTCCGATCTTGTCAAGAAGTCTCTTAAAAGTATTTACCCTGTCAAGAAGCTCGTTCAGTTCCGCATCGCCAATCTCAGTGTCTGACGTGATAAAGATATCGTGAGAGAAAGGCTCATCGCCCGAGGGACAGTTTGCCTCATCAAAATGTAAGTGGTATAGGTATTTTTTCATTCCGTTCATAATCTGCTCCTTCTGCCCGTCATGCCGTTAGCCCAGCAAGTCTTTTATAAATCATATTCACATTCAGTAACCATCATCAATCCTTCAGGGTGCTTTCTTGTCGGAAGCACCATACACTTTTTAAGTACCTGCTGCCGATCTTCTTCTGCAAGGCTCGTCAGCTCTCCCTCGTCATCCGCAAGGCCTGTTATGAAAAGGCTCCCGGCAAGCATTCCGTTTCCGGCACCGTCAACCGCTGACATCAGCGGATCACTTATAAGCAGCCCCTCTTCATCACAGATAATGTTCACAATGCTGTTGCCTATCTTTCTTGGGACTATCTCTATAAGGCTACAGTTTAATAGCTTGTAATAGGTTTCAAGCTCATCATCCACTGTAATCACGGATGTTTTCTTGTTCTTGGTATCCACAAATATTCCTGTTATCTTTCCCATATTATTCTCCTTAATCTTTAAGCCCGTCCTGCTGCCATATCAGGTGTTCACCATATCATCGTCAATGCCGGCTTCCTCTATGTAACCGTCCGCCTGGTTCTCGTTCTCGAACACGTGCAGAACGCCCTCGTGCAATACAGTCCACTTGTTTCTTGTCTCTGAATATCTTTTCTCTGCCATTTCTCATTATCCTCCATTCTGGTTTTCACTTTAACTTTCCGTCTATCACTTCACGGAACCCTTTGTAATCTGTTACATATATGCTTTCAAGCTTGTCTTCGTCATTCAGTACATGGAACACGTACTGTTTCTTGTTCGTGTCAGGATCCCACGCATTGTACACATACATATATTTGTACTGTCCTACCTCGTATATATTCCCGATGTATTTTTTGTATGTTTCTCTTGAAGTCTTATTCGTATTCACTTCCCCTGGTTTCACTTTTCTCATATCAGCCACCTCACAGATCCTCAAAACAGCCGCCAGCCGCTCCCTCGTCCATTCCGCTTGCAAGGCACCTTGCATACCTCTGCTGGACTCTCCACTCGACCATTTCCCTTGCCCTTCCGTACTCCTTACTGTTAAGGCCTCTGCCCTTTGCTCTTGATTCAAGCTCGCTCGCCTCTTCAATGAGCGCTTCCAAGTCGTCTGAGTCGTTTATCGTGACACCGAGTATCTCAACCGGAGTTTCGATCTTTCCCTCGTCTATGTCGTAGCCTATGCACTTCAGCTTATCGAACATAGCCTCAAGATTGAATATCCACCCCTCTTTGATGCGGTAAAGTTTATCTGCCATCTTATCCTCCTTAATGTTCAAGTGCCCATTTGAGCATCCTTTCCTCTATTTCTTTCCAGTTATCGTTACCCTTTTCCACGTCCTTAAGGGCTTCTTCGTAATCTCTTGCAAGCTCGATGCTCTGTGCATCGTGTTCTTCCATCGTCATGCCCGTAAGATCTTTCACACCGAGCGATGTTAATGTCTTGTGGTATTCCTCGCCGATATGTGACCAGCAGTTCCTTATCCAGTCTTTAAGAACCTTAGCCACCATATCGGCATTTATGGGACAGTCCCATGATAAGAGCTGAAGCACAGCCTCTTCTTTTGCCTCCTGTATACTGTACATATTCTCATTCCTCTTCTTCCTTTTCCATAAGTTTCTTTGCTATCGTGTCAAGTGACCACCCGGTTATCAGTATCACTGCATCGTTAAGTCCGTTCCTGTATTCCGTGCTGCCGTTGAGCCAGTTCCCGACAAGCCTTTCATACATCTTCCACGTTGTAGTGGTATCGTCCATTAACAGCTCCGCCATATATTCTGCTGAATCATCGGGATCTACTTCCTCAAGGCTTTCTTTCAGTATTTCTTCGTCAGGATTTCCGACAACTGCTTTCTTCAGCTCTATCATATCCGACAAACTGTAATTATTTGTCATTTCATTCGGCTTGTTCTCCAGTATCCAGTCAAGCATTTCCTCAAAGAACTGCTTCGCCTCGGCTGATCCGTTCTCATAGTCTTTAACAAGATGTTCTTCCTGCCAGTCTGCCTGCAGCACTTCATCGCAGAAGTCGTAATCATCGGGATTGACGTTTATCTCCCTGATATCGAATTCACAGCTATCAGCTATGAAATAGTTTCCGTTCTCAAGGCTACCTGTAAAGATGTATATGCCGCCTCCCGAATAACTTGGTGTTACTGATTTAAACATCATTCCTCACTCTCCTCTTCATAATCTTCGATCTCTCTCTTGAGCTGATCGAGCCACATTTCAACATTGTCTGCTACGTACCTTGCATCGTCGATGTTCTCGATGCTTGCATTGGCTACACCTTTCAGGGTGTCAGCCGTAGCCACGATATCGCTTAACTTAGCCATATTTCTTACCTCCGTTAGTATTTTATGTATTTGTCTTTCTGATATTATAATACCACTATTATAGTGGTATGTCAAGCATAAATTTATATTTTTTTCAATAAAAAAAGACACCCACACACAGCCTTAGCTATGTATGGGTGTCCCTTATGATATCAGTTTTTATGCGGAGAGTTTAACTGTAACAAAGTCAAGATTAGCCTCTGCACACAAAACTTTCATGGCATTCTGAACCTCTGCATTGGGTGCAAGGAAGATCACGCTGTCTCCCTCGTCAATCCTCTTACAGAGCGCAGCTATGCCGGAAAGAGTGTCGTTATCCGTTAACTGCCAATTAAGTCTGTCCTGATTGGTAGCCCTTTCATTGATCTGTGCGAAAAGGTCGTCCAGATCATTGAAGGTGTTATTGGAATTTCCGGCACTCTTTTGAACAGCATTTTCTACAACAGTTTCCTGAGCCTGTTCGGTCTCCTGGGGAACTTCGGGTTCTGCTGCCTGCTCATATGTTTCAGGCACCTGCTCCGAGATATATCCCTGTTCACCTACAAAACACTCGGGAAGATCCGTGTCACCTACCGGGCAGAATCCGTCAGCATACTCCTCAGCCATAGCATCGGCATAAGCATTGTATTCTTCCTCTGCGGTTGCACAGTATCCTATCGCCGGCTCGGTCCATTCAGCAACGAAATCTTCGTCCGAACATTCCTCATCGGCAATATCGTCAAGCGGATTGACCGAATATGCACTTTTGGGCGCATCAGCCACCTGTTGAGCAAGCTTTTCTACGAAAGCCTGCTGTTCATCTTCTTCTGTCTCATCGACAGTTTCCGTTTCTTCTTCCGCAACATCTTCGTCCACGCTCTCCGTTTCTTCAACAGGAACGGCAGCAGGCTCGGATGCCACAGGTGCGAATCCTCCGCCAAAATCAAAGAAGTCTGTCTCAAAGGCCTCTGCCGGAGGCAGTGCTACGGTCTCAAGCTCAGGCTCTCTCTGAACGGGAACAGTTCTCTGCACGCTGGCAGCAGGACTGTCCTTGACAGATACGGAAACGCTACCGGACATGATCTTACTGATTATATCCTTTAATTCTCTTATTTCTTCCTCGGCTCTTGCAAGCCTTATGGAAAGATCCTCTGTCTTGCCGGAAGCGGCCTTAAGGAGCGAAACCGTAAGTATACCCTTGTCAGGGCTGTATCTTACCTTTTCATAGGTTTCCTTCAGCACTTCCGCAAGTCCGAGTGCAAGATTTTCGTCAACTTCCCAAGCACGAAGCTGTGAGATGTATGTTTCCGTGCCCTCAGGCTCTGCTCCTGCAAGTGAGCGTAACTTGTCCGTTACCGCAAGTATGCAGTCCGAAAGGACATCAGATATCTTCCTGCCCTCAGAATACCACCTGTCTATATTGTTGACTATAAACCGGCGGTTGTTTTTGCAAAGAGCATCAAGCACCATAAAGATCTGCTGCCAGCTCTCTGCTCCTAATATTTCGGTCGCACGTGCCTCTGTAATGTCAACCTCTTCACCCATACAGGTTTCAAGAGCCATAACAGCGTCACGCACTGAACCCTCTGAATGCCTTGCCATTATTTCTGCGGCACCCTTCTCAAGCTTTGCTCCCCATTCATCAGCGATTCCCATAAGGTGAGCTACAAGCTCTTTCTGGGATACGGCTTTGAAACGGAATTCCTGGCACCTTGATCTGATAGTCACGGGGACTTTCTGAGGATCAGTTGTGCAGAAAATGAAGATACACCACTCGGGCGGTGTCTCTACGAGCTTCAGCAATGAAGAAAAAGCGTCACTGCTAAGACAATGACATTCGTCTAAAATATAGACCTTTTTCTTAAGGTCTACTGGCCTGTAATTTGAGTCCTCTTCAATGGACTTTGCAAAATCGACACCATTGTTTCTTGCTGCGTCGATCTCTTTTACATCCATAGCCTCACCGGACTCTATCTTACGGCAGTTTTCACAGCAGCCGCAAGGCTCTCCTTCAACCGGAGAAAGACAGTTAACGGCTTTTGCAAGGGTTCTTGCGGTAGTTGTCTTTCCGCTTCCCCTCAAGCCGTCAAAAAGATAAGCATGCGCTGTTTTCCCAGTGCGCACCTGGTTTCTGATGATGCTACCGTTAATACGTGCAGCCTCACCTATTGCCGACGAAAATGTTGCCGGTCTTTTCTGGTTAGCAAGGGATTTCATACGCACACCTCCTTTCCCTGCTCTATCGGTCTAAAATGAAAAATGCTTTTATCTGTCAGTTCATCGTAAGTGAAGATGATCCTCGAAGTTCCGATCATTTCACTATCAGGCTCACAGAAATAAAAGCTTATATCCCTGCTGTTACTGAGCTGAGTCACAATTCCCTTAAAGCCGTCCATAGAAACAAGTTCCGTGATGGCTCTGACATAGAAATCTTCACCGGTCTCAGCATCATACAGTTTGATAAGTCGTGTAGGCTCAATGCACTTTATGGAGATCTCTCTTACATAATCCCTCCAGTCGCCTTCTCCCACACAAGCCCTGCGGTAATCGTCCCATTTTTCACATGGGACTACGTTGATATAATCAGCATCTAAGGGCATATGCGATGTACATCTGTACATTTTACCGCTTAAGTCCCTTAATGTGTCTCCAAAGTATAAAAACTGGGAAAGTTCTCTTTTCATAGAGTTCCACCCCCCATCTTCTTTACTTCCTGTTCCGTGTAAGTCTTGCCAAGAGGCTCGACTACAAGGCCGTTGATATCTGTAAGTTCCGCAAATTCGTGGATATGGTAAGTTCCTCTGTACGAGAAACTTCCATCATCATTTACCCTGTAAAAAGTGAAGTGATAATTGTCACCATAAGCAACAGCTATCCTTTTCTCACCGTTTACAGATACGAAATCAAAATTCTTTACGATGAATTTGATATCGTATTTCTTGTTCACGAAACGTACAAAATCAGCCACTTCAATGTCCTCTATCGGTAAAAGTACCTCAAGCTCTGACATCCTTGCAGCCTGTTCGGAAGTAAGCTCCTTCTTCTGTTTAGCAGAAAGAAGTCTGTCATACTCGGAAACATTTTCTGTTCTCACTGCAGGCACCCTGTCAAGTCCGCCCTGATGGCACACCTGAACCTGATACCTGTTTCCATTTTTATCCTCCACCACATTGTAGCGGAGAAACTCGCATAGTTTTTTATCCATTTTTTTAACAAGGCAGTCCTACACCTGCCCTCTCCTCCTTAATATTTTTATTTGTCCCATCTATCATCCTTGATAGAGTGAAGCTCATCTAACGGGATGCCGTAATCATCACAGGTACCCGTGCACTCATTCTCGCTCTTTGCCTTCCATCCGTCCTTGCCCCCGTGGGTTGCAAAGACGAGCTTGCCGGACTCACGCTCAAAGATAAGGCACGATTTTGTACTGGGTGTGTTATTCATAGACCAGATCCTCAACAATGCGTTACCCATCGCCGTCATCGTCATGTCTATCTTACCGGTCTTATTGGAAAACCGAAAAAGAACATAAATTTTCAAACAATCTTCTGGCTTCATTTTTATATCCTCCTTAACTTTTAATCCATCACACTTAGCGGTCAATCTTAACAGCCCATCCGTCAGCTCTGAAGAAAACGCTTGTGCATTTCTTTGCACTGCTCTTCAGATCGTAGTGGAAAGCCACATGGAAATCCGATGCGGCAGCAGTAAGTGTACTCTCCGTGCTTGTGCATGAACTTGAAATGGTGTTTACCTGGGGATAGAGAGAACGGATCTCATCACCCGACTTGTCGAACTTAGGTGCATTTCTGAAATAGAAAATGCCTCCAAGATAATCAGCCGAAAGCGAGATCTTCTTAACAACCTTCTGTCCATTAACCTTTTTGAAAGTAACGGTAGCAAATACCTCATCCCCGAGGTATATTTGGCTCTGTTTCTTCGTTACCTTTTCCAGAATGATTCCGCCACGGATCATTTCATCCTCGGTGATCTGCCCTGGGACAATCACTGTCTTCTCGTAAGCCATACGCACCTCATTGGCAGATGCCTTGATGCAGCTCATAGCAAGAACAGTAACAACAGTAACAAATAACATAGCTAATATTTTCTTCATTTTTTAAGTCCTTTAGTCCCCTTCCGATGAAGAGGACCTGTCCTTTCTCCTTTAATTTAAAAATGCGTGACTTACCGGTCACGCTCCGTCAGCCTGTCCTATCTTCCGTTGAACAGGCTCAACTATTAAGTTGTAGGAATCCGCATTGGGATCTCCCCGGAACACGACGGTTATTTGGCCACGCCATCGTCGCTGAAGGTACGCTGCCTTCACTTGTTTTTCTGCATACAGAGGTTATCAGCCACTATATACTATTCTCCTAAGATGGTCCTCTGTCTCGAGCGGAAACATCCGCAGCTCCTGACTTTCCCTTTCACAAGGTCTGTCCTGGTAGCTTCATGTACGTTTCCGCAGTCACACTTACAGATCCATCTTGAGCGCTTTTTCCCATCCCGGTAGGCAATAGGAATATCGCTCCTTTTTATTACGGTTAGAAACCCGAACCTTTTTCCTGTAAGGTCGTTTCTCTGACTAAAACTGTTGCATCCGCAGCTTTTAGTCCGTCCGGTCAGAAGCTGAGACCGTCTTACAGCGGATTCCTTACCGCAGTCGCAGTGGCAATAAAAAATGGAATCCGTTCTGCCGTTGGGCGCAACATATTTTTCAGGGCTCTTTCCAGTTACGGTCAGTTTACCGAACTTCTGCCCTGTTAAGTCTCTTGGATATTTCATTTTCATACCTCTTAAAGATTTATAAGGCAGTCAAGGAAATCATTCTTTCCGTATGAATTGGATCTCCTCATCAGTTCCTTATGTCTCTCAATCTCATCAAGCATATCCAGTGCTCCCTCTCTGTCAATGTCTGCGAGCAGGAGCTGGCAGAACATATCGTAGAGACCTGGGACGAATTCGCCGTACACATCAAAGAAGTTTGATGTGTCTTTCTCCTTCATTTGTCCGAACATGCTCAATAACTTCTTTTTGTCGTTTATAAAGCCTATTATGTCGCTTTCAGCCTCATAAACGAGCTCTCCTAAAACTTCGTCCTCCCTTGCCTTGTCAAGCAGGTTCGGATCACCGCCCGTAAAGTAATACCAGCTTTCTGAAAGACCGGGGTTTTCCTTTTGAAAATCCTCGATGCTCATAGGCTGGCACCATACAAGCACGCTACGGCTCTCCACAGTGGCCAATAACCGCTGTTTCGACACAAAGATGAATAAAATATCGTCTCTGTCCTCAAGAGCCTTTAATAAGGCATTCTGACAGTTTACATTAAGTGTCTCAGCCTTGTCGAACAATACGGCAAATCCGTTCGACGCTAAAGACAATAATGCAAGAAGCTGACGGATATCATCGATCCCGACTTTTTCACGGTACCTGAAGAACCGTGTGTCAGTATCAAGACTGTCAGCTTCTGTCTGTAAGTGGGCGGCCGCATAAGCCAAAGGCTCTGTCAGGTCGCTCGCACCGTAGTATATTCTCCCTGCCATAATCAGCCTCCTACAATCTTACAGCCGAAATATCTACTGTAAAACGCCCCGTCATCCTCGGGATTTTCAGCATTGTGCTTTGAAACCTCGAAACTGAAAGCATCGGTATCAGCCGACATCTTATCAGCAAGGAGCACTATGCGAGTCTCGAGACGTCTGGTACGTGCACCGGTATTGTGGCAGCAGAGTACGATATTGGTGAGCAGAGGGAATAATCTGTTCCATTCTGCTGCCGTATCGGGATACTGCTTTATGATCGCACCAATGACCTGCTGGAGCATCTGAACGCCCCTGTTAGCCGGATCACTGTACAATGCCACATCGGTATACTCCCCAAACGGGAAATTTTTATACTCCGTGACCTTGCCGAAGTCATGGAGAAGTGCGCCGGCAACAGCAAGATCCCTGTCTGCGAAATTGGCAGTTCCGTAATAATCGGACTGCTGCCTGCAGATAAGATCCGTTGTTTCAGCGGTCTCAACGCTGTGTGCGAGAAGGCCTCCGGCGAAAACATGGTGACGTGCCCCACCGGGCAACATTCTGAAGCGGCTCATATAAGCCGTGAAAACAGACCTGAGAAGCACGTTCAGGTTTTTATCCGCGACTGAATTTATGAGGTTATTAAGCCTCTGTTCCAGTTCAGCGGATTTTTCACTTGGAAGTGAGGGAACATAATCCTCTGCAACTTCCTGATCAGTTGCGATAATGTTTTTGCACTTTACACGGACACTGCCATTATAGACATCCGCAAGACCTCTGACCTTGACGATCTGCCCTTTCAATGCAACCGCATTCACCGCATCTTCTCCGAAGATAATCCCGGAGAGTTCTCCTGTCTTGTCGAATAGGACGAGATTAGCCCACTGCTTAGACAGGTTCTTTGAGAGTTTGATGTCTTTCAGCAGAAAGCACTCCTCAAACTCTTCGCCTATCATCTCATCGGATGATAGCTGTGATACGAATAGTTCCTTACTCATACCACTACTTCCTCCTTTCATTTGGTTTTTCCCATAAAAATAAGCCATGCAACCGATGTGCTGGCTCTTATATGGGTGGTTTAAAATTTTTTGCGTAAAAAAATAACGCCTCCTCTTGCATTGAAACAAACCCTAACGGATACACCATTGGGGAAGGTTTAATAGAACTGTTTTGGAACAGCTATGCAATAAGTAAACGTATACGCATATAATATAGCATGAAATAACCGAAAAATCAAGAAAAAAATAAAAGGCTTCCACTATCCCACAAGGGCAGCAGAAGCCGAAATCTTTTATCCATAGGATCTCCTTTCAGGACCGTAGTCCAAATATTTTCTTGTTGCGGAAAGTCTCAGTCTTTCCATGTGCTGATCGGGATTTATTACGGTTCCCTTGTTTTCCGCCCGTCTTTCCGGATGCCTTTTATGTCACTATGAGTACATCGGTACCCTTACCACATAGTATCGTGAAGCCTCTTCATCGAAACGACGCTTTGATGATGCGTTTCTAAGAGTAGCCACAGCTTCAGCCTCTTCTTTCGAAGAAAATGCTGCGACTGGCTCTATAGTTCCGTTAACGTACTCAAAACACCAGTCGATATCTTCCGAGTCTTTGACCACTATGTATATGTACTTTTTCATAGTATCACCTCCTTTTGTTTTTAAATATTTTTATAGTTTTTACAAATCGCCAGCCAATGCTGACGTTTGATACGAAAGAAAAAAAGGAGAAGCCAAAAAGCTCCTCCTTATGAAAAAAGGGTGATCAGTCCTTTCTTAAAATTATGACAGCATTATAAGTAAGAATGAACTGATAAACAGTCCGGCACCTATAATGCGTCCTCCGTACTTGACTGCAAGGAGCGGAATACGGACAAGCCCTGTAATACCGCCGTAATACTTCTCAAGATCCTTCTCAAGATCTGAAAAGATAAATAGAAAAACGCAGCCAATAATAGTTTTGTTTGGAGCTTCTTGAACACAGCTGTATGACAGATACAAAACCGTCATCATAAAGATGATATAACTGATATACCAACCACAGCTCTTCTGCTCTCTTTTTTCCCATCCTTTAGAACGGGAATAGTTCAATCTTTCTTTACTCATAATTATTTTCCTTTCCGCCCGTGTCATTTTAGGGCAAAAAAATACCAGAACACATTTAAGCTGTCCTGGTTTATATTCTTTAGCTACTTATGTGCTCAAAAAGGGCACAAAAAATAGACCTCTCCGTTGTATTGGAACTAACCTCATATGGTAACCCACAGAGGAAGGTTTAAAAGTACATTCGCAGGAATGTAATACAAGAAGAAATCTAAAAACAACTAAAAGATAGCATATATTTTCTGAAATGTCAATAACAAATTATAAAATAAAAATCGGATATGCCGATATGACATATCCGTAAGTCTTAAATCATTTATCTCCATTAAGTGCATCAAAGTATGCCTCAAGGATCATATTGGTAACATAGTTGTAGCTCCTCTGTATCTTATTTGCAAGATCCTTGATGTTTTTATCCGTCTCGGCTGTCATCCTGAGCTGTGTCACGCTTGAAAATTTTTCAGTGGTGCTCCGTGATGTAAGAGGCGGTATATATACCCCTCCGGGGATATCGTTGATATCGACAACCTTTTTGACCGCTTTTGTTTCCTCTTTGACCGGTTCCTTTACTTCATCAGCTTTATCGGCTTTAGCGGAAACTTCATTTTTAGGTTCAGCGGCAACCGGCTCCTCTTTCTTCTTAGGAGCAGCCTTAGGTTTCTTCTTATCTTCCTTGGCACTCTGCTCTGCTGCCATGTTAGCCTTATTCTCAAAGGTCATGCCCTCTCCTGCCTTAGCCGTTACTTCGATCTCATCGTCATCGTCTTCCGTGATGAATGAGCCGACCGCTTCCAGGCTGTCCGCTGCCTTTTTCATTTCTGCCTTGCTCTTGTTGAACGCTTTCTTAGCCATATCACTTTACCCCTTTCTTCTTTCTCAGTTCTTTCAGATCGTGTAACAGTTCTTCCGTGAAAGCTGCATAATCCTGTCCTGCGTTTCCTGTCGGATCATACTCGCCGAGCCACTTCCTGAAATATCTCGCCTCCTGGACTGAACAGTTAGCCCTTATGGGAGTCTTGAAAAGTTTCACACCATTCGGTTCGAGAACTTCGTCAGAGATCTCCTCCACGAGTGCCTTGTAGATATTAAGCGAAGTAGTACATCTCGTAATGAGCGTGCCGGCGATCTCAATCTTCGGGTTTGCCCTCATCTTAATGGCATTGATTGCACTTATCAGATCGATAAGACCTGCCTTGCTCGCTCTTTCTGCCTCGGCAGTCATTACTACACTGTCGGCAGCCATTAGTGCGCTCATCAGCACCAGTGAAAGCGAGGGCGGTGTGTCTATTATGCAGTAGTCATAATTGTCTCCCCAGCTCTCAAGGGCTCTGTGAAGTATTTTTTCGCTTCCACGTTTCAGTATCTCTTTTTCGCCTTTCCTTATTTCTTCCTCGCTCCCGACAAGGCCTTCAAGAGTTGCGATCTTCTTGTTTCCCGGTATTACGTGCAGATTGCTCATATCCGTTGATTCGTAGATCAGCTCGTACATTGCATCGTGAATCTCGCCTTTCCATTTGAACAGATCAAGGACATCCTTATCTACTTCCGCATAGGTTTCCTCATCGAAAAGGTTTTCTGTCGAATTGATCGACGGATCAAGGTCAACAAAAAGCACTTTCTTCTTTTTGTGCGCAAGGGCATATGCGAGATATACCGCAGTGGTGGATTTACCGACACCGCCCTTCTGGTTCGCTATTGCTATCGTGATCAAATAAACTTACCTCCTTCGTCCTGCTGCCTCTTCATATCAGGCACGTCCCGGTACCGGATACGGCAGTGAATATGTTCTACGTTCTTCAGTATATTACATTGAATTCCGTTTGTCAACAAAAATGTTATCATTTTAGTTACATTACATAATGATTTTAGTTACATTACGTAATGATTTTAGTCTATACCTATATTGATATTGTTTTCATTATGTTTTTATATTAGTATTTTACTATTATCATATTGTTATGAATTTATTATCATACTGTTATCACTTTATAACTATACTGTTATCATATTCATATTATATCAATATCGTTATAGTATGTTACTGATTTCACATCATAATGATATTAAGTTGACATTTAATAAAGTATGTGTTATCATTATAGTATGTTATTAGTTTATATCTATATTCAATTTATTATCATACTATATTGATATTAGTATCATACTATATTTACATTGGTGAAACAAACTTGGATCACACATGTAATCATACTATAATCATATCAGTATCATATTAGTATGTTATCATATTGTATTTAGTTATATACTATATCGTAACCATATTGATACTATAAGCAGTATCAAATTTAATATTGACATTTTTCGTAAAACATATTATTAAAATAGCGGAAACACTATGTTCACAGTGGCAGCAGGACAGGAGAGCGTTATGGTAGATTACAACAGACAGGTTCAGATCAGGATAGTGAAAGTTGACGGAATAGAATATTGCTGCACAAGGCCCGGATATTACTACAAAAAGGCAGCAGTGGGGCATGAGAGGATATCGCAGGAAGAATGGGAAGAAGCTCTTGCCTGGGCATCGGATATGCCGGAAGAGAAGAGCAGTAAGACGGATCCTGAGAAGGAACAGACACCGCCACCTGTGGAAGAGGAGAGCAGTGCCGTATCTGAAACCTTAGATGTCCGGCAGGGAAGTAACGAGATACCCGTAGCGGTGGAAGAGGAGAGTAGTGAAAACAGCTTCTGGGACGGTTATATGTACTGATCCGAACAGTCCGATCGCCTTGATAGGCACGGGCTGTTTTTAATTTTCAAATAATGCTTGAAATTTTCGGAAAAATCTGTTATTATGTGCGTGTTAAGAGTTTTCTTACTGTGGCAGCCTAACAAACTGCAATAAACGGATTCTGATCCGTTTTAATCCATGCCAGCTGGACTTAAATCCTTGTCCATTGGTAAAAGCGCCACAGACTAAACGCTGTGGGGCACTTTCTCGTGAGGGTGTCCTTATTTAATTTTTAGGAGGTACTAATTAAATATGGGAACAAAGTTTGAGTTTGAGAGGCTCACCGCATTCGGTGAAGTATGTCCTCTCTGTGGCAAACCGGACTGGTGCACTCGCCTCAGGCCGCATGAAGACCTGTCAAACCTGTATTATTCCTGCATGAGAGCTGGGAACGTCGGATTCTCGCAAGAAGTCCGTACAAGGTTCACAAGCCCTATAAACGGGAATGAATATGTGGTGATAGGTGCAAAAGAAACTTCAGTCATATTTCAGGAGCTGTCCGACTGGATGGCACATAATCCCGGAAAAAGACTGAAAGATGGGACTACAGCCCCAGGTCAGGGCTCTTTCTCATACAAGATCCCCGAGAGAAGAGAAATGACTGCGGTACCTGAAATCCCGATGCGTCCTGCTGCCGAGCTGGACGAAAGGTATCGTTACTTCCTTAAGCAGCTCAAGCTTGAGGAAAAGCACAGGAAGTACCTGTACGCTGAAGGGTTTTCGGATGATATGATTGAAAAATATCAGATCAGATCCGTACCCGAGAATGACGCATATAGGTACAACTACCGTACCTACAAGAGCGTCAACCCGTCAAGAAAGCAGATAATGCAGAAAGTTGCCGACGCATTCGGCAATACATTGGCGGGAGTCCCTGGTTTTCATACCAAGGATGACGGAGTTACATGGACCTTTGCAGGTCCCGGTGGTATGATAATACCTGTTCCTGATATCTACGGGCGGTTCATCGGAATGAGAATACGAGTAGATAACAGGTGGCGTGATTCCGAAGGTCATACGATCTCGAAAGAGCAGTATGAGAAAGAAAAGGAATTGGCTGCAAAGACAGGGAGACCTTGTACCGCTAAGGAAACCGGCAAGTATATGTGGCTTTCCTCGACCGGCAAGAAAAACGGCAGAGGCTCCGGTTCCCCGCTCGGATATTATTATCCTACAAGCAGCGGAAATCCCTATGCTCAGAAGATGGTCTACATAACCGAGGGAGAGAAGAAGAGCATAGTTTCAAGTGAAAGGCTTGGGCTTATGTGCATCGATGTCCCCGGTGTAGGCAACTGGACGAATCTCTTCAAAGCGGATGAGGAAACCGGGATACGTCCCGTTGATATCCTAAAGAAGAGCGGAATCAGGCTGGCGGTAGTCGCCTATGACGCAGACAAAGAGAAGAACAAGATGGTTCTTAGTCATCAGGATCAGCTCGTTAAGAAGCTCCGTGATGAAGGTGTCATAGTCGGTGTAGCCGAATGGAGCATGGCTCTTGGTAAAGGCCTTGACGATTATCTCGTCAACGGAGGAGGTCAGCCCTCGATAGAACTCATAATGTGAGTTCTCACTATTTACAAGCATAAAGAAAAAAGTCATCTTCAAAACAAGATGGCTTTTTCTTTTTGTCAGATATTATATTATCAGCTTCTTTTTTAATTCAGCTTTACTTTCTCGAGCTTTGCCGCAAGCCTTTCCTTTCCGTCAGAGTTCTTGATCCTTACGACAGATTTTGTCTCGAACAGATTATTCCCGATGTCCCATGATACCGTGCCCGCATCCGTACAGAAAAGGACTTCCCTGCCTGCAGTCTTTTCGTGTCCCGCAAGTACGCTTGCCATATCCTGCATATGTTCGTAATCTTCACAGATACATACAGGTATAGATACAGTCTTTTTTCGGGTTTCAAGGCAGAGGGCAAGCCTTACTCTCTGCACCGATTCTTCCCACCAGAACGGAAACCGGCGGACAGGTATCGCAACAAGTCTGATCCTGAGTTTCTTGCCTTTGAGCACGGCACTGTACCCGAGATCGAGTTCCTTTCCCTGCTTTCTCAGCATCAGCTTCGTATGAAGAGTGGACTCCACGAACAGCGGGCTCGACTCTGCTGCCAGTGCGAATTGGTTCCGTGCCAGGTAATTATACGCTATGTCGATACGCTCACGGTACAGGCTTGTTTCTATGCCGCCACGGATCCGCATATATTCAGCCACACCCTTATCCACGCTGTAGAAATACTTGGTGATCGTGTTTCCGTAATTGCCGTAGAGCTTCTTGAGAAAGCCTCTCTCAACAAGAAAGCTGATCGCATTGGATAGGTTGCGCCCGTCCGTCCTGCTGCCGAGAGCCTTGTCGATAAGGAATGTGTTCATAAAGCTGAAGCGATATACGCAGGAAAGTATATTCAGCTTGAAGTCGTCAAGGCTGCCGTCCTCAACCGAATCACGCACATAGGCAAACCTCGCCTTCTTGTCGCTCGTGGCAGAGTCACGCATAAGGCACACGCCCTTGTGGAAGATGAACGAGGATACTCCACAGCCCTCGTACAGTTCCTGAACATACAGTTCAAAATTCATCAGTATTTATATCCTTTCAAAACATTTGTTCGTTTCTTTTCGCTCGCCCGTCGTTGCAAACATATGTTCGCCTTTGCGCCCCCCATGCCCGCCCATGCCGGCAAGCGTCAGTTCATGAGCAAAACCTTCAGCTATGAGAAAGCCAGGGCAAAAGCCCGCAAAGAAAAAATGACAAGGCCACGTCCCGCTCCAAAAGCAAACTCCCTGGCACCCTTAGACAGAGCATAAAGCCAAACCACACCCAGCCAAACAGCAAACGGCAGCAGTCCATATATCCGGTATCGGCAACCTTCCGACAAACACCCGTCAGCTCACCCCAAACACCAAATCGGCAGAAGAGGACAGGAAACAATCTCCGGCAAACTTTTCAAGGCAAAACGTTCAGATCACAAGCTCAACCAACTTGATCAAACATCAAACATAAACTTTTGCTGATAAAAAAAGTACAAAAAATCAGACAATCATAAAATCAAAATTTCAGATCACAGCATCACATAAATCACAGATCAGAATAAAATGATAAATGCCACAAAGGAACATCAGAGATATGAGATACTGATCTCAAAATGGCAAAAAATGATAATCTGCAGCATCAAGATTTAGTCACACTGATAACAGGAAAATTGAAATTGAAATAAATCGGAATAAGTTAAAAAGCAGCTCATCACAGTGAAACAGAAACACATCAACAGGCATACATATATGGCAGGATTTAAAGGCATAAAAACAGTCCATAAAAGAGGCATTTTACACGCAGCAAAGATTAAGCATTAAAATACGTTCAAAAAGTTGGTTTAAGTCTGCAAGATTTGAAACTTTTTCACAACCTTCAGTTCCTTGTGTCTGTAGGGCTTAACCATTTTTCAACGCTAAAATGTATTCTAACGGTTAAATTTCAATATTTATGTGTATTCTAACGTGTATTCAAATGTGTATTCATATATGTATTCTAACGTGTATTCTTATATGTATTCTAACACATATCGCTATTCAGTTTTTTACGCTGTCATTGCGTTACCGTATCTGTATCAGCATCATAATACTGATAATCTTCCTCGGTAGTATCAGTTTTATTTTGAATAGATTTAGGCTCATTACTGCCACTGCTGCCATCGGCACCCTTACCGGAAATCTCACTTGTTCCAGTCGTTTTTTGCGCCTGACCGTCTCCGGAAGTTCCCTGCTCACTGACGGGATTTTTACCAAAAGCAGTCCTTAATTCGTTCTGCATTTTGGTACCCTCATCAGCATATTCACCAACAGCCCCTTCCTCTACTTCAGACATTCCAACCTCAAATCCGCTACCCGAAGTTGCCTCTGTTACGCTTTCACGACCGGCACTATATGTACCATCGGCATTAAAAAGAACAACATCATCGTCATCATCTTCAGCAGCCTGAGCTTCAGCCTCAGCCACATCAGATTCCGAAACCTTACCCGTCTTGGCAGGAAGATCACGCTTATAAAATGTATTCCAGTCGTACTTAGTTCTCTTCATCACATTTTTCTCCGTCTTGTCAAGGAAGTCAACTTTGCCTAAGAACGGAGGTATCAGATTGCCATCGACAACAGTGTACATAGTTATCTCTTGGAACTGTCTGTTTCTTATCAGTGTCGGATCAAGCACTTCCTGTTGCACCATTGTTTCCCTTGTTGAATAGGAGAACGACGGATCATCTTCGGTTATACTCGTCTCGCTTTCGGAATACTGCTCCTGGCTAACCCATTCCTTGCCGGCAAGCTCGCTGTATCTTCTCATTTCATCAATACCGCATCGTCCATAAACGAAATGATGAGAGCATCCGCCCATCAGCACACCCTTTAAGAACTTTGTTGTCTCGTTTTTCTCCATCTGGTCGAGTGACTGAAGACACCCGATTATAGAAACCTTATATTTACGGAAAAGGGAAATCGCACGTTCAAACTGTGAGTGGATGATGACCGGCAGCTCGTCCACTATCAAGAAGTGAGGTATGGTATTCGCACCCTCTTCGCCGCTTCTTCTGAAAACAGCATCGATAAATGACAAAAGGAAGAACAGACCGAAACCTTTTGAGTCGGTTTCACCTAATTCAAGAGCATAATTCACAGCTGTTATCTGTCCCTCTTCAAGCATACGGTCCATATCAACAGTATTGTCTTCGGGAGCACAAAGGGTACGACGGATAAGCGGGTTTGTAAGGAACTCGTTCATCATCATTCGCAGTCCTCTTGCCTGTTCCATCATCTTCTCGGCACCCTTTCCGAGTATATCGTATTCTATGAAATCAAGTACGAATCCGTATCTGTTGTCACCATATTCGGTATTAAGGCTCTTAAGCCTTTCAGCATACTTCTTTATCTTTGTGAAATTATTTACCATCTCCTGAACATCAGCCGGAGTAGGCTGTCTGCCTTCCATGCTCGGAAATGTGACGCATAGGCAAATACTGAACGCAACCGTTACGGATCTGTTGATTGATGTGAAGTAAGGATCACCCTTACCCTTTATCTCATTGATCGCCTGCATGACATCAGCGAACAGTGTAGCACGCTTGACAATCTCACGGGTTTTCTGCCACTCGGGGATCCTGGGTGAGATATAAAGGGGATTAAAACCAACAAATCCCTTCTTGTCTTTTCCGTCCGTATTCCTGTCAGTCAGAGGATCTACCCTGTTACAGGGTATGCCCTTGCTTTCGCACAGCCTGTATGTTTCATCGGAAAGCGAATCATCAGGACAGATTACCGTTATACCGCAAGTCCGGTATCTTCTTTTAAGATCCTTTACCACATCCTCAACCGATTTATCAACTACGGTAAAATACTCGACATTGAAATTCTTATCGGTTACAGGTCTGTTAAGTACGACTTTGCCCTCTTTGAGAAGCTTGTACATGATCTTTTTCTGTATATCCTCATTCAGGCAGCGGGTTTTCAAGTCCCCGTTTATCATAGGAATAATTATCGAGCTTGTCTTACCGGTACCGGTAGAACCGTTTATAAGTCCGTGCATATACCTGTCATTCTCACGGATCACATGAATCCTTCCATTAGACTGTCTTTTCACTACGCAGGCATCATACTTATACTTCTTATCTTTTCTAAGATCCACGTGATTAAGTATGCGGAAGCTGAAAATCTGATTAAGTACGAACTTGTCGAATGCGAAAATAGCCATATTCTGAACAAAGAAACCTGTGCACACGAGCGTGGGGCTTATCGTAATTATCCTGATAAGGAACATCCACTTATCCTTTGTGATCCATTTATTAGGCTCAGGCAGTAAGAGCGGTGGAACTATAATAGCCGACACAACGGTATATACCATTTCCGCGAACGCAATCCCGACAAGCATCAGCATACAGATCACAAACATCTTCTTCCTATGATAGAAGTTCCAGTACGGCCACGCAGAAGAGTAAACGACAGTGATCACGCACAATACGAACATGGCAGCAGGATAGTTCACCGAACATAGCCTGGTATAATCCGTATAATAAAATGCTGACATAAGGCTCGCAAAACAATAGACCGACACTCCAAGGGAAAGGAGCAGAGTAGCATAGACCGCTATGTTCTGCATTACCCTTTTTGAGTCCTTATGATAAACCTTTGCACTTTTCTCGTACTCCTCGAATTCCTTTTGTTCTTTTTTGAAGTCGTCCTCATAGGTAGTGTTGACTTTAGATATGAAATCCGAAGTAGTGGTACTGATCTCCACATTGTTTTCGGTATTAGTGTTTTCCGCTGCCATATAGCACCTCCAAATAATGTTCCTCTATTTATAATAACAGAACATTTCGGTCTTTCTTTGCATATTTTCCATAAAATAACAAAAAAAGATGAGAAAGCGCACCACAATTATACGCTTCCTCATCATCTTTTTGAGCACATTACAAACTTATACTGCGATATTGCACTCGTCAAATCTGTCCTTTTCAGTAAGGAAATCCCTTACATCAGCTCCGAGAATACAGCACAGCCTTCCGATGTTTTCAACAGTGGGAACCCTGCCATTGTAATCATTCTCCCATCCGGATATCCTCTGGCGGGGCATATTCATCTTTTCAGCGAGCTGTTGCTGAGTCATATTGTGTTCCGTTCTTTCTCTCCTGAGAGCTTCGGGATCCCACACATAATACTTACTGCCGTCATTAACTCCGTCAAGTATCGTACACAGAGCATACCAAGCCTCAAGGTGAGGTGACCTTGTGCCTTTTTCTATGTAGTTGAGAGCCACTTTTGAAATACCTGCCATTTCGCAGACCTGTTCCTGCGTAAGCCCAAGCTCCATTCTTTTTCTCTTGTAATCTGTCATATTTTCGTTAACCGGTGTCTGTTCACCGGTATCCTCCCTTCTCCAAATCTTCCTATCTATTTTTCAGCATCTCCTCATATTTCACTACTTTCTCAAGCAGCACCATCACATACTCGGGTGCCGGGTTATGATATTTCGGGTTCTCTGTTTCCCACGCCGCAAGGGTTCTTTCCGGTATGGAAAAAGCCTCCGCAAGCTCAGCTTGAGACATTCCAAGCTTATTACGGAGGCTTTTGATCCTGATTGATGTATCGTCTGATTGATATGTGTAAGTTCGTTTATTTCGCATCTGCTGCCTCCTTCTACTTTTTATATACCACATACAATGCAGTATTGTCAAGCATTATTTTTACAATTTTCAAAATATTTTTACCTTTAGGCAAAAAATGTCCGAAATGTTCTGTTATTATAAATAGAGGATATACAACACGAAAGGCGGTCACTATGGATAGCAATTTACTCACCGAAGGACTGATAGACAAATATATCGAGGAACAGGCCAGCGACATGACACCTTATCACAGGCTCGCCCCCAAAGGCATTGAGGCAGAGGATGAGCAGAAGAGGATACTTATAAATCTCAACAAAAAAGTCCTTAAATCAATGTACTCGCCATACACAACCAATGATGAACTTAACGCCACGGACATAATCGGGATCCTGCTGCTCCATTTTCGCTTTATGACACCGGAGCAGTCAAGAATACTTTTCCCCGGATTCTCCGAAAAAATCCTATATAGTAAGAACACAAAACAAAGAAAGAACAGCATAGCCGATTCCGTTCTCATATCAGAGGGCGGAAAGTCAAAATGCTACTTTCTCAACGCGTCAGGTTTTGACAGATACAGGAATGGGAAATTTGGTCCATCGGAAGAATACCTATCTGTCGCAAGGATACCTAAATACTTCTCAAACACCGGCATTGAAGGAAACCAGCCTGGCACAGGCGGTAAGCAGCTCCTTCACAATGTCAATTTAAGGGACGTTCCCTATAAATGCCTGTCAATATCTGAATATGCACAGTTCGACTGGTACACTGGAATAGCACTCATTACAGGATATACACCCAGACAGTCAGTACAAAAAGCAATCGAAGATGACCTGAAGCGTACTCAGGACAATGCTTTTCAGTCCAACACCAAAGGCTCGCTCATAGCCGATGCGGTAATGCTTTTCAGGACAAACACGTTCATAGTGGAAGAGGACAGAGGAACGGAGAACTCCGAAAAGTTCAAGAATAAGATATCTTCTTATGAGAGATACCTTGAAGGGCAGACCGACATTCAGAACATACGCCTGCTCGTCCCAGTGGACTGCGGTAAGGAAGATAACCGTTCCATCGCCACCGGTTCCGGCACTCGTACCATAAAGAACATCGACATCTATATAAAGGAATATGGAAACAAGGATCTGCGCATTCTCTTTGAGGAAATCAAGGAAAATCCCCACGGCATAAGTGCAAGGAAACGCACTGCAATGCTCAAGCTCCTTAACGAGTTTTTATCCGACTTTAATGGTGAACAGACTGAAAGAGCATTACAGTTCAATGACCTTAAAGACTTTGTTTCTCACAAGGCAGAGTCAAAGAAAGAAGCACTCGCAAGTGACCGCACACAGAAAAATAAGAGAAGGCAGCAGAGCATACTTAATATGTTCAAGGAACTTGACGTTCCGAACAGCGGTCTCCGTAAAAGCATACTGTCGGGTGTCAGTCTCACCGTCACATCGACATTTAAGGATCACGCATATTTTATCACTCCCTACGAGTCGGGATACCTCAGGAAACTCGCAAGAGAGATAGAAGAGAGCAACGGCATCAAAAAAGGAAAGGCTGAGATAAAGAGCAGCTTGATGATTGAACTTAACGGCACGCCGATCACGTTCAAGAACTGTATCAGGATCCAGTCGGACATCAATCGTCCTGCACAGATCTATATCTTATTCGAGATATCGTGTAACTATGCCGACTACTGCAGGGCAAAGATATTCCTTGAAACCATATCTTCTGTTGACACGAACACGCAATACCACGTGTTGCTTCTCGCAAACGAGATTGCCGAGACCGTAAAATTCGTCAGGGAAACCAACCTCACGGATATGCACTGTCACGATATGGAAATAACATTTCCAAAAAAGAATGTTTATGTACGTTTCTACAGCTACGGCCAGCCTAATATGTCATACTTCATACCCGACAAAACAGGACTGCCACATCCCGTAAGGAGTCTGTAATGGAAGAAGAAAGAAAAAGAGTTTACGAAAACTATTGCATAGGTGATGCCATCCGTTTCAAATACGAAGACAGGGAAATGACAGGAACCATAGAGTCGGCTACCCAGCATCAGATAATCATCAAGCCGGACAAAGAATGCGGAAGGTTTTATGACGGATACCGGATCACCATATCAAAGAATGATCTCTATATGTCACACGCCGAGATAAAACGAAAGAGCAGCACACAGGAACTCACAAGGAACGAAGATGGAAGCTACTCACTGTAAAGGAAGTTGAACCGATATGTCAGAGACAAACACTTCCGCAAAAACGATGTGCTTCAATACTCTGGTAGCAGAGCAGACACCCGAAGCACTTGCCGATGCGGTCAAACTATGCAAGCACCTTGGCTATACGGATGAGAATATAGAGGACCTGTTATTCCTTACAGAAGTCACCACCGGGCACAAATCCGATATAGATGTCAGCTCGGTATCATCTGAGATAAAGGTAAACTGCAGCTATATCCAAAATAAATACTGCCTCAACAATGCCTGCAAGGTCTGTCACAGCAATCCCGAATTCAATGAAATGGCAGAAATGCGTGAAAGGAATATGCTCGTCCACCTTATCAATGCCAGGACAAACTGCGGTTTTTTCACAAAGAACAAAAGCAAGACGGAAAAGATAAAAGAGAAGTTCGTATCATATATAATGAGCGCCACTTCGGACAAAGGAGCACCCGTATATCTTCCTTTAGGCAGGGATATCTACCACCTTCTCGTACAGGAAGTCACCAAGTCGCAGAAAGGCGTTGATCAGACAAAACAGATAGTCAAGCGGGAAACCCTCTATGACAACTGGCGGTTCCTCAACTCAGGATACTGTGATGCGAGCGGCAACAACGCGATAGCACTCGGATACATAGACTATATTTATACCACCAACCCTAAGGACAAAGACGTTGGCACCTTTAAGGAGCTGGCCGAATACTTCAACCCTCCTGCAGAAAAGAAGAAGAAAAGCACCGAAACCGTCAAGGAAGAACCTAAAAAAGCAGAAGAGCCCGAAGCCCTCAATACGCTTGTGGCTGATCCGCACGACTTCGATGACCTCAGCCTGATACCCGGTGCAACATTTCCCGAAGTACCCGATGATAAAGAAGATAAAAAACCCGAGACCTCAGACAACACTCAAACTGAAAACACCAGCGAGCCGGAGAGCATAACCGTCGACAGCAAACCGGAAGAACCGGCAGAAGTTCAGGAAACCACACCTGCTGCCGAAAGTGTACCCGTCAAAGAAGAACCATATGAACAGACACCGCCCGATGATACGGAATCCGAATTTGATTATGCTGAACCGGATCCCGAAGAATTATATGGTCCGTCCGGGCAGGCTGAAACAATTTCAGAGCCGGCATCAGAAGAAACAGCCAAAGAAGCTGTCGAAAATAATAATGACAATCAAGAAGTTCAGACAGAAGAGCAGCATCCCCAGGACGAACAGGCTGAACCGATGCTTAAATCCGTCGAACTTGAAGGCGATATAGAAATCCCCGTTACAGAACCGGAAGAAAACGCCAATGATTCCGACCGGATGATCCCCTCTGTAAAGTATGCCATATTCAAAGACAAAGAATATGCAACCCTCGACATACAGAAAGTACAGTCGGTCATATCAGAAATGAACAGATACACGGCATCAGCCACTATCGACATAATACATTTTTCGGAATATCAGGGAACATATGCCGTAATGACAGCACCAAAGAGCAGATATGCTTTTTCAATTCAGCAGTTTTCTTTTATGAAAAACCTTTTCACGCAGGAAAAGTTTACCATAATGACCGGAAACCTGTCAGCTCTTTATGCCGTCCTCAGATCAAACAAGCTCACCGTTAAGGCAAACCTTGTACAGCCCAGCGACAAGGACAGGGAAAAATATCTGAACATACTTAAAAGCGGCGATATGAGCTTTGACAAAGTAAAAGGGTTTGAGAAGATCGACAAGGTATTCTCAAATTTCTCAAAAGCATACTCGCACTCATTCCGTCCCGGCACGGGTGACGAAAGCTGTATGAAGATGTCCGGCGGTCTCCCCGAGATAATCACGAAACAGTTTACTGATGATGAGAACGAGTCATTGCTGCTCCTTACCATAACAGACAAGACTATCCCCGAGCAGGGATGGAAAGCAATCAAGTATGATGTCCTCGCATCAATGGAATACAACGAGGTCTTTTCAAAGCACAAGTCAAGGATCCACTTTGTCGATGATGAGGCACAGACATTCACATTCGTTGTCCCCCGTGACAAGATACGCTCACTCCAGACAGTGCTCGTCATACTGCTGCCCCTCATACTTGACCGCCTTGACTGTGGTTCGGGTATAGATTTTAAGGTACGCAAGGCTTTTAAAGCACAAACAACAGACCAACCTATCGGAGCACAACAATGAAACAACTTGAAAACGAAACCGAAAGATATTATCTGCCCGATGAACAAAAAATAATGAATATGGCAGAAAGCAACATAGAGCAGCCACGCATGGATACGCCTGCCGACATCGACCTGTCGGATTTTAAAAAGCCGAAACAAAGCCTTGGATACAGGGCAGCAGTCATATTGTTCATCGGAATCGTGGTAGTAATCATCGCGTCGGTCCTCCTGTTCATACGCTCAAAAATGGAAGTCAGCGGAACCCGGCAAAACTCATGGGCTAAAGACTATATTGTTGAAAACTCAACGCCAACCTTCAGTGGCAGCTACAAGGTACTCGGGTGCCGGAACGGAGAGGGCTGTATCGAGATACTCCTTGAACAGACATCTGATGATCCGGAACTGCACATAAAGATAACGGCAGTCTTATACAAAGGCTCTTCTGCGGTAGAAGCTCATACCGGAACCGGAAACCTGCACGGGAAAGGTTCTTCCTGTATCATAAACCTGCCTGTATATGACAGCGGATATGACAGTGTGACATTCCTTGAAGAAAAATCATAAACAACAATAAAAATATAATCATGAACACAACATCCGCTACAACGCAGTAGTGGATGTTATTTTATCTTATGAGATAAATATTATATAAAAGATTATGTTATCATTATTCTATCGGAAGCCCGAAACAGCGTAGCATCAACGCTTGCGAGAAACGAATTGAGAGTAAAAACACGGATAAAAAGAGCAAATATTATGAATTGAGAGTAAAAACACGGCAAATAAGAGCGGATTCACGGATATTAAGAGTGATTTCACGGAAAATGAGAGAAGTATCACGGTAAATATCCCAAATATGAATTAAGAGTAAAAACACGGATAAATAACTTCAAAAATACAAAATGAGAGTAATATCACGGATAAGAACAGCAAAAAAATCTGCGAATTGAGAGTAAAGGCACGGACAAAAATGCTTTTCAGAACAAAATGAGAGTAAAAACACGGTAAAAAATAGTTGAAAAATAAAAACCAGTATGCTATTATGAAATGAGAGCAAAAACACGGTAAAAAATCCACACTGATACGAATTGAGAGTAAAAACACGGTAAAAAAGGGGCGAACCTCATGAACAATTTTGACCTTAAAGAGGCAAGAAACCGTCTTGTAGCAAAAGATAACAGGATGATACAGAAAGGTCTGTTCTCCATGAACCTTATGGAAAACAAAGCCATAAACTATCTTGTCTCAAAAATTAAGCCGGATGACGAACCGGGTTCCAAATATATATTCAACTGTAAGGAGTTCCAGGCATTGCTTAACTGGTCAACTGCTGCCGATTCCTACGGACGTGTGAAGATCATGCTTCAGAACCTTGGTGATATGAGCTGGTGGATAAACGATGAGCTCAACGGACAGAAAAAAGACATTCTGTTAAGATGGTTTCATATAGTAAGAGCGGATCCCGGAACAGGCGACATAGAAATCTCGTTTGCGGAAGATACTTTCCCTTATCTGTGCAAACTTCAGGAAGGCCGCGAAAAAGGAAACTTCTTCACAGCATACAAGCTGCAGAACGTAACTCTTATGAAGCATGTATATTCACCAAGGATCTATGAGCTTCTCAAATCTTATCAGTTCAATAATCAGAAGTGGACTTTTGAGAACGGAACCGGCACAGAGTTTGATATCCAGAGAAGGATAGCCGACACCGAAATGGACAGGAAGAACAGAAAGAGCAAGACTGAAGTTCCTAAAGGATGGGCGAACTGGCATATCTTTAAAAGGGACGTGCTTGATCCTGCGGTAAAGGAAATAAATCTCTATACCGATATCAAAGTAGCGTACACAGGCAAAAAGGAAGACATACACCGCCGTAAGACAAGGGCAATCCGCACGATAGAGTTCTATATGGTAGGAAAGACCGAACCCGAGCAGATAAGGACGGAAGAATATATCGACGCCGAGTACCGCGAGATAGAAGAGCAGGACAAATTCCACCAGATGACCTTGGAAGAGACATTCTTTGGTGCTCATAAGAAAGCACAGGAAGAAGAAAAGAAATTTAAGGAGAGAGAACAGGCCGAACTCATGGAAGCAGAAATAGAAGATGCTATTGAAGGTTCAGAGCACCCGGTCCTTGCAGAATTGCTTTACGACAGGGGAGCAGACTTCGATCCTGATAAGATTGATTATCTCTATCTCCTGGCAACCGGCGAGAGAGCAACCGGAAAGTTAAACACCAAAGACGCAAGAGAGCTTTTTGCCTGCGACTATGTGATATATTATTACGACCAGATCAAGGCCACTGCCGAAGAGACGAAAACTACTCCTTACAGAAGACTGATCGACTGTATCAAAAAAGACTACGACAATGTTGCAGAAAAATACATAAGACAATATGAAACCGATCCCGAAAAAGTATACGGATCCATAAATTAGAATCGGAGATAATCAAAATGGCAAAATACAGGACATATAAAAACGGAATTACCGGCGCAAGGTATAAAGGCTTTTATATCATAAAAGGTTCCGAAAAAGGAAAATTCTCCGTATTGAGAGAAGACAAATCCGTATTTAAGGATTCCCTGTATGATTATAATGACTGTGAATGGGAAATTGACAAAGAAACCTCAAGCGAACAGGAACTTGAGCAGATGCAGCGCCTGTACGATAAAGAGATTTACGAACTCAGCGAAGCCTTTGTCAAGATAATGCAGAAAAAGTGGGAAGGACCACTCACTTCGGAAGAAGAGAAGCTATATAAGCTCGTTGAAAAGATCCGTGCCCGCAAAGCAGACGAAAGGAAATTCTGATGCGCCCAGTGGCAACATGCTGACAACCAAAGAAAAGGTCAAAGAAAGGATACAGGATGATACCCACACGCATACGTGAAGAAAGAGCACGGGCACAGCTCACTCAGCAGGAAATGGCTGATTCACTCGGCATAAACAGGCGGACATATTCAAGTTATGAAACCGGTGCCCGCGGGCTTCCCATAGATATGCTCGCAAAGATTGCCGATATTTTTGGAACTACCACAGACTATCTGATCGGAAACACAGATATAAAAAGCCCCAATAAAGCAAGAAAGCCAAAGCCGATAAAGAAACAGTTCTGGGTTGTGACAAAAACTAAAGCAGTATTGTCGGCAGCAGCTGATGATATCGCGATAAGTGAGTCCGTGCAGGAAGGTTCAAAGTGGCTCGCTTTCTACGAACCTGAAATCAATGATAAATTGCCCTGGAGAGTCAACCATAAGCATCTCAACATAAGGGTAGCGGAAGATAAGTTTAAAGAGTTGTTTGAGAGCATTAACCGACGAGGAGAAGAGCATGGTAGTATACAGAGTAGGTGACAACTTCTATACCGACAGCAATATTGCAAAGCAAGTTGCTATTGAGAATCCGCCTGCGGTCATTTGCAGTTACGAGTTTTCCGGTGAGATAGAAGGCGGCCCTTTCACAAGAGAAGACCTGAACGGAGAAGTGAAAGAGCGCAGCATTATACTTATCTCAAAATCCGCCGACGATGATACCACCCTGGCATGGCTGGAGTTTGAGAAGAAGAAAAAAAAGAAAGATATAACACAACGAAACAAGGGAGGATAATCATGAGAAAGATACTGGCTTGTTTTCTAATTATCTGTATGCTATGCGGATGTTCCTCACGGCAGGCCGCACCGGATAATACAGTTTCCGAAGAATCGAGTAAAGATGCATGGACTACGGAAGATTTTAAGGTTTACGATAAGGACGAGAAATTATACAACTACCCGTTCAACTCTACGCTCAAATTCTACGACAACCTAAAAGGCATAAGAAATTATTATGAAGAATTAGGAGAAAAGAACCTCGAACTCCACACAAAACGAGGGATATGTGCTCACGCATCTGCAAAAATAGTATTTGAAAACATAAACCTTGACAGCTTCGAGATCCGATTATCCAAATGGCCATATTTAGGCTCTTTGACTGATGAGCAGAAAAAGATAGAACAAGACTACCTTTCAAAATACACCGACAAATATCAGGCGGTAAAACACACGACAGATCTTCCCGAGGAACTTTCACTCTATGTTCTGGCAAACTTCTATGACAATGGCGAAGGACAGCTGATTCCATATCCTGCCGGAGAAGGCTCCTATTGGTCAGATCAGATACTTTCAAAAGACCAGTACAGCCTGCTATGCTACATTAAAAACGACTACATCTTTGAGTGGCACATTGAGCATCACGAAGCATACCTCACAGACGAAGAATACGAATTATATCAAAAAGTTTCCGCAAAAGACTATAAGGCAACAGAAGAGGAATACAAAAAATATATAGAGATAACAAATAAACTGTTTAGATAAAAAGGAGAGAACAATGGCAAACAAAAGTCTAAACGCCGCTAAGAACGCAAAGTATGATGAATGGTTTACGAGGATTGAGGACATATCCGATCAAATCAATCACTTTGAGGATAAATTTAAGGGGAAAACAGTTTTTTGCAACTGTGACGATCCCACATACAGCAACTTTTGGAGATATTTCCACATAAACTTTGAATATCTCGGATTAAAGAAACTCATATCAACCCATTATGAACCAGGGAATGTTCAGACCTACAAGATGGAATACGAGGGCGGGAACGATATTGATTTTGAATACGGAAAAAAGACAATACTCAAACAGAACGGAGACTTTCGCTCAGACGAATGTATAGAATTATTAGACCAGAGTGATATATGTGCTACTAATCCACCTTTCTCACTATTCATCCCTTTTATAAGCCAACTCATAGAGCATAAAAAGCAGTTCATCGTCATAGGAAACGTTAACGCAATAACCTACAAAGAAATATTTCCGCTGATTCAAGATAAGAAAATATGGTTAGGTGTCGGATTTAAAAACGGAAACGCATATTTTAGAGTTCCGGACAATTTCGATCCGTCCAAATACGCAAAAGGCGTTTATGACGAGCAGACCAAAATGGTAAAATTCAGAAATTGCACTTGGTACACAAACCTCGATCACGCAAAACGTCACGAAGTTTTGGAAACACCATATTTATACAGCAAAAAAGACACATTATATCCAGAACTATATCCAAAATATGACAATTACGATGCTATCCATATCGGTAAAGTTTCAGAAATACCTATGGATTACGAAGGAGTCATGGGCGTACCGATAACCTACTTAGACAGGCATAATCCCGACCAGTTTGATATAGTAGGCGTATTTAACCACGGCTGCGATGGTCCGTGGGATTTAGCGAAATGCCTGATAGACGGCAATGAAAAGTATAAAAGATTAGCAATACGTAAAAGAAAGGATTGAAAATTATGGCACTAACAATGACGATCAAACTTGAAAACATCAAACTCCGTGACCTGTTTGACGGCTACGTGAACTCTGACGAAGACGGAGTTGTCGGCTATCACGGAAGGCTCGACATACGGCCAAAATATCAGAGAGAATTTATCTATGACACAAAAGAACAGATCGCAGTTATAGATACCATTAAAAAAGGCTTTCCCCTCAACACTATGTACTGGGCTGTTGCAAGGGATGAAAAAGGGCAGAAGATATTAAAGAACGGCGAAGAAACCTATGAGCTGATGGACGGGCAGCAGAGAACCATATCAGCCTGCGAGTTCCTTAACAACAAACTCGTTGTCAATTATCAGAAATTCTTTAACATACAGAAGTCAACACCCAATATTGCAGAGGACATACTTAATTATGAGCTGCAGGTATATATTTGTGACGGAGAAGTATCGGACAAGCTTGCTTGGTTCAGGACAATCAATATCGCCGGGAAACCTCTTACCGAACAGGAACTGTTAAACGCACAGTATACGGGTGAATGGCTGACAAAGGCGAAGTATTGGTTCAGCAAAACAGGATGCTCGGCACAAGAGACTATCGTAACAAAAGGACACAAGGCAGCAGATTATATGAATGGTTCTCCTATAAGACAGGACTACCTTTCAACAGTCCTTAAATGGATTGCAGACTATAAAGGACTTCCCGCAAGGACGGACGAGGGCGATGCGTATATGGCAGAGCATCAGGGCGATGCCGATGCCGGTGACATCAAATCATATTACACCGCCGTAATAGACTGGATCGGCGGGAAGTTTAAAGCATACCGCAAGGAAATGAAAGGATTGCCCTACGGATTATATTTTAACCGATACCAACGTGGCGAATTAATAGGTCAGATAATCGAAAAGAATGCCGACGAAATAGAAACCGAGATTGCAAGGCTTATAGCCGATGATGAAGTCGGACCGATTAAAGGTATTTATGAATACATTATAGACGGAGAAGAAAAACACTTGTCCCTCCGCCAGTTTGACGAAAAGACCGCTCGCAAGGTCTATGAGAAACAGCACGGTACCTGTCCGTACTGCGAAAAGAAGATAGGCGGTCACACATACCCTGACGGAAAGAACATTTACGAGTTCAAAGAGATGGAGGCCGATCACGTCCTGCCGTGGTCTAAGGGTGGAAAAACACAAGAGGACAACTGCCAGATGCTATGTAAATGGCACAACGGACATAAGAGCGATAATTAATCTGTTTATAAGGGGAAACACATGAATAGAAATTTTAAAGAACTTCTAAAAAACTGTGAGAAAAGAGTCTACACTTTTCAAAAAGACGGCTATTCATACCAAGAAGAATACGAATATTATGAGCTACAAAGATATATAAAATGTAACATTCATGGTTCTTTAAAAGATGAACGGCTCGGCGGTTCCGTCGAAGTATACATAAGAATCGACAACCTTACTCGCGAACACACCTCGGGATTCGGATATTTAGAAGTAATCCTTGATAGATGGAACAAAGGAATAGGCACCGCTCTTATGAAAGACGTTTTCTCGGTAATCAAGGAGCTGAAAGAATACTTCAACGTACACGACACTGTTCGTTTGACAGGCTGGCTTTTCATCACAGATAAGATAAACGGAAACTGGAGCAGGTCGGTACCGTTCTATGAAAAAGTTGGAATAAAAACGGGCACAAAAACAGAATTTAAAATAAAAAATACCGGAAGAATCATTGAAAGAGCAGACGAATTTTTAAGAGAAGTAGGAGACTCAGAAGGTACTGTAATATATCATATATGTTCTTGATAGCATATCACAAGTTTTTAGTTCAGATTGGAAGTCCAGCCTATACTTGTGAAAACAAGTCGGAAGAACGACAATTAAAAAGAAAAAGCGTACAAAATGAATCAAAAATGTAAGTTTGAGTTCAAACTGTACGCTTTTGTGAAAACAGACATTTTTTGAAATTTATTTAAAACAAGGACTTAGAAAACTCTTAAAAAGGAGAAAAATAATGAATAAATATTTCATAGAGCTGGCAGATACATATTTGATGCTTGCCGAAAAAGGTGAGATCCCAAAGGAAGAAGCCGAACGGAAAAGAGCGGTATATGCGTTCTTGGGCACAAGCTCTGACGATATGATATACGATATGTTTGACAGCGGAGCATTCAACAGCATAGTTAAAGGATATGTGGCTCTTGCACTGAAAAATGCGGACACCGACAAGAAAACAGCCGATGCGGTAAAGCAGGAACTCCACATCCTTTTTGACACGATAAAGGCAAAACAAGCAGACACCGAATAAAGGAGTGAATTATCTTGAATAAGACAATAGACTTAAACATCTGGAATAGAGAATTTATACTTGAAATCAAATTTGATTGTTATTCCGGCGAAGAAGTAACAAAGGAACAGGAAAACGCAATAAAGAATTTTACATCACAACAGGAATGGCTCAACAACGCAAAATCCATTGTAGAAGATTTTTGCAAGGAAAAGGTTACAGAAGATAAAAAAGTTAATATATTCAGTTACATCAAACCCGACTACTTGTTTGTAACAAGGGACAAAGCCCCAAAAGTAGCCATTATGTGCAACTACAAGTATGATCCGGAGCACGGATTGGCAATAGTCTTTACCAACGATGGCAATATTACAGTTGGTAATCAAGACATAATCCTTTAAGACACAAAGAGAAAAAATTATGGGAAAAAACGTCACAATAATATGCACTGCCGATTTAGACGATACCTGGCTTGAAGGACATAGTTATCTTGCAATCTCAAAAGCTGACGGAACTTGGGATATTGAAAGCGAAAAAGGCACAATAAATAAAGACCGCTCATTTTTTAATGACGGCTTTAAGGAACATTTTCACTACAAGCGTTATAACGAATAAAATAGGCTAACATAGGCTACATAGGCTACATAAATCTGTATTTTTTCGTTAAATCTGAATTTAGCGAAAAAATATGTATTTATATTTTAGATATACTCTCGTACTGTTTTTATCAGTTCGGGAGTATTTTTATAGGTTTACTCACTCACCAAAAGCAGTTTATAAAAATTTAATAATTGCAATTTTTAACATAAAATAACCTAATTTAACACGATTTAACATACCAAATGTGACCGTTTGGGACGATTTAACACAGAATAACACAGTATGATATGCAACCGATAGTTTAATGATCGACCGCCTGATTTGACAAGTATTTTTACACTGTTATATAATTTAAACACAACAAAACATACAAAGGAGAAACAATATGTCAAACGGCTCCAACAACTTCATACCGACACTTCCAAAAGATATATTCGAGCTTGTAAAGAAACCGAAAGATACATCGTATAAAAGTGGATGGGTTTATGAAACTGTTACACTTAGACTTGTCAGGACAGACGAAATCTTTACATACGAAGGAATATCGCATACAAAAACGTGGTCAAGTACACATAAAAGGAGAAACGAGCTGATCAGATGGGCAGAAAAGGCAAGCATCGGAGACACCTGCTGCCTTCATTATGAAATCCTCGAAAAAGGCATATTAGATAAAGTATCGCTGACGGACGAAAAGGTAATTCAAGAAACAGAAACAGAAAACAATATGTATAAAGCAATACGGACATCAATCAGGGAACTATTAACTTTACAATTCTATGATGAACTGGCAAAGGAAGATGCAAAAGACGGAAAGCTACATAAACATATAAGGAAATGTACGGCAGCAGTCACAGATACAGTTAAGCGAGCAATCGACATAAACACTGATAACGCAAATTATAAGTATTACAATAAGATAAAGGAAATGATCTTTTTCATCAATCCCGAAACCCAAGAGTTTGAACTATACATAGACCGGGATTTTGACATTGACAAAACAATTCAGTTCCATAACGAAAATCCTAATCTTTATTCTATGCACGATAACTACTCCAATCTATTGTCAGAATGGCTAAAAGGTAATAAATACCTACGCAACGGCAGAAAAATATTCAACATACGTCAGGGAATTGATGGCGAGAAAACAGAAAACCTTATGCTTGCAAAAAATTCAGAACACATAACACTACTCTCCGATTACAAGGTATGCGATGAGTTCCTAAAAAAATGAAATAAAAAAAAGACACCAGAAAAACCGGTGCCTTTTACAATCAAACAACCTCGCCCTCAGTGCTTTCAATATCGAAATCACAATCAAGAGTTTCGGCATATTCCACAGCTTCTTTCATTGTGGAAAAATCCTGGGGCAAATGAGAAGATTCACACTCCGGATCATACCCCTTTGGGAATACGGTATAGATCATACGGTATCCTCCTTTTTTGTCGTAAGCAGTAATGCTACTTCGACTACAATTATCGCAATGTCAAGAAAAGCCATTGCGACTAAAAACAACTTTTTCATATTGCATTTCACGGTGACATATGATAAGATAAAGACACAGAAGCGGATGCCAACCCGCTCCTGCGCAAAATTATCTCTGATCACTCAGAGAATATCTTGTAAAGCAGATACAGAAGTGATGCCACACTTCTAATAACTGACAGTACATGGGCCACCTTTGAAAGGTGGTCTTTGTTTTTCTCTATCTTGTCCATCCCGTTCTCCTTTCCGGTAAAGAGTCCGTCCCCCTATCAGGGGACGGCAACAAAAGCTGCCTCCCCTGGCAAGGGTGACCTCTCCTTTAATGGCGGTGGAGCTACCAATACGCAACAAAAAAGGAAGTCTCTTAGGACTTCCTTAACGCTTCTTTAAAAATGGTAAGACACACCAAGCTGTTTCATAATAGCGTTCGCGATGTGTCTTGACTTTATCTCTCCGTCCACAGTTGTCTGCATTCCATTTGCCGGATTATACCATATGTCATGGTCGCCTTTACCATGTCTGAGAAAAAGGCATCCGTTCTGACGGAGAACTTCTCTTACCTTCTTTTCGTATTCTGCCATTATGCGAAACTGCACTGGCGGTTTAACGTCACGAATATGAGTTGGTGATTAGAAACACCCCTAAGCTGAGCCATTTCAGGAGCAGCAAGCGTTACTTTCTTTATAAGCTCATCATAAGATGAAGACTCAAGGGCTATTCCAAGGCTATCGCAGATTGCACACCATACATCAGCCTCATCATCAAAAAATATATTTACTATATTATCCATGTCCGCCTTCTCCTTTCTTCTAAAAAACATTTCTATTAGTCAATATACTATGCCTTTTAGATTATTTTGTCAAGCATTAAAGAGTTACCCTTTGACCTGTTATCACATCGACAACAGTTTCGCCAGCCCCAAACGCTGCTCTCATTTCATATAGTTCTTCTGCACTGTATGAATGATTTTTGCGAGACTCACGATACGCTTTCAGGCTTCGCTCTGTCTGAGCGTCCCTCTTTTTCTTTGTTGCTTCAGGACTGAATGTAAAGTGTGTGTAAGAAAGTTTCTCAACACAATCTTCGGGTAGATAGTTTCCACTCCTCTTCCATTTCACGGCCCCGTCTTCCTCTGTCAGGATCTCGCCTCTGTCAGCCCGATCCTGCATCTTATTTATTTCTTCCCTTGCAGACTTAACCCAGTATGGACCAAGCTCGCCGGAAAGCTCCATCATAAAACGGCTCTTCATTTTTATACCTCCAAAGATTTTACAAATTCTTCGTAATTCTTTTCGTAGCAGCGCTCCATTTCCTTATGGAAAAGTTTCTCAGACTTTCCGAGCAGCGCAAGAACCTCTGTACGGACGAAATCTTCATCAGTGCTCTCACCATAAGCATAGCGGTATTCTACACCATCTATAGCCTTAAACACCTGATCTTCATTCAGATAGAAGGCTCCGGTACATTCATCACTTGAGAAAGGAACTTTGAAGAACTGTATAATTGAAAAGTTACTTGTACAGAAGCAGGTATATTCTGACCTTTTCAGATCATAATCATACTTCTTCTCCATCACAATTCTTTTGAGTTCTTTAAAACTGAAACCTGTTTTCTGCTCGTAAAGCTCACAAAGTTCAGAAAATCTCATGTCACTGTTTTGCCCGTAAAAAGGATTTAGAAAATCAAAATCCATGCAGTTACAGTTTTCGAGTGCAAGCACCATGATTTCCGTAAAAATGTGATACTTCTCGCAATCCTCTCTGAAACTGCATTCTTCATATGACAGCCCCAACTTCTCCATATATGGATAAGTAATGTCACCATCATCACCATCGATGCAAGGATCGCACATATACTCTGCTATTTCAACAAGCATAGGATCTTCGCTATCCAGTGGCTCAGGTGTAGTAAGATACTTCTTTATATCTTCATCACTTTCAAATAATGTAAAGCTGGTTGCTGTAGAGTTACTTCCGCCCATAGGCCAAAGGATATCTTCAGCAATATCATCCTCTAATTCCAGATCAATGTCGTTCTCCTTAAACTGTCTGTTTACTTCTTCTTTAGTAAACAGCCACCTGTAATAGTGACCACAATGTGCCTGGGCTACGCCCACGATATCGGTTGCCAAAATGTTATTTACATCAGTATTCATAATTTTTATCTCCTTTATTATTTTTTAAAATTGGGCGAACGCAAAGCATCCGCCCAAACATTTTTATATTTAAGTTTTTAATTTACCACAGATAGCATTCCGGGGTATCACGGTATTTCTTTATCACTTCGTACCAGCTTGTACAAGCAATACATCCATACTCTTTTTCTGCATTAAATTTTTTGAGCAGATCAAAATGATTGTCAAGTCCATGTTTACGCATAAACTCGGTAAGTTCATCAAATGTTTCAAACTCATAAACAGATTGTTCCCCGTAATTCCACCAGTGCCGGATATTAGCCATACACAATTTCAGCTTATATCCTTTATTTTCATCCATTACAAAGGGACTGCTCATACTTATCACCCCTCTGCCTCATCAATATCCCTTTCTTCCCAGGGATTTATTGTCACCGCTTTGCCGTACTCAGATGTTCTGAGCATTTTAAGCAGCTTGTCAATATCATTTTCCTCTGTATTGAAAAGCTCATTCAAGAATTCGACAACACACTCTGCACGCATATCGTCAATACTCTCTATCTTGATAGGCAGTGCGTCCCAATCACATACATCAACACAGTATGTGCCGAAATACATGGGATCGTTGGTATAATAAACAACATTCCCACATTCCTGTGAGTTGTATACGATCTCACAATCCGGAACATACTTCTCTGCAATATCTCTTATCAGCTTAAGAGCAGGAGTCCAAGCACTATCAACATTGATAAGCAACTGGTCATCTTCCTCCTGATACTCAACGTAAGAAACATTTGCACGCAGATAATATGGCTCCTTATCAAGTTCTGCTTTTTCGCAGAAATGCACCAACCTTGTTTCACTCCCATCAAAGAAATCAGTGAGACGCTGCATATTAACTCTATTCTCTGAATTTATCGTGATATAATTCAAACAGATATTAGCCATCTACCTCGCCCCCTTCCTTGATCAACACAACAGGGATATTGAACTTTTCAGCATACGCCATTTCAGCCTTCATACCGGCAGAAATTGTATCGCCATATACCCAAAGTTCATCGCATCGGTCAAGCATCTCAAGACCAAGTGCACACCCTATCCCACGCTCTGACGGAACGCCGTCGTTATAGATCTGCGTAAACATAAGGTGTGGGACAAAAGGCAACGCACCTTTTGAAATTGCGTCCTTAGCATACTTCCTCGCCCTCTCGGTATTCCCGAGAATATCCCCTGCGTAAGGCGAGCATACATAAACGAGTTTCTTTTCAGAAACATCTTCGTATGCCTTCGCCAGCTCGTTCATGGCACTTATGCGGTTCTTGTGATACTTCTCACTGCCGCCGCCAATCCCGATTTCGATTTTCCTCTGCTCCTTGGCTGTCAAATGCTCAAGGGCTCTCTTCATTATTGTATTCATGTTTATCCTCCTTGTTTTTTAAAAAAGGGCGGCACTTTTAAAAGTACCGCCCATAATTTTTTACCTCTCTGTAACAGTACCATTATCATACACACGGTACGTAATGGTATCACCGCCAATCTTACCCGTAATATCTACAAAACCGATAGCTTCGTAAACATCTAAGATAAAGTCAAGACGGCCGTTTATTATTTTTTGTGCCTTTATTGCCCTTGGTGAATCAGATGCTCTCATCCCATCACCTCCCCTTTATAAGCGAGATGACCTTGATTGTCCTTGAGCCATACTTCCGATGTTTCATCGTCAAGCAACGCTCTGACAACACCATGATCCCGACCTGTCAGATAAGTATTTGTAGAGCGATAATTCGCCTCCACCATAAGGAAATTCTCAATCTTCACAACATATCTTGTGTTGATCACAAACTCCTTATCACTTACCGCATCGGTCACAGTGAGCATCTGGTCTGCAGTCAGGTCTTTGGTCTGAATACGGCTAACGTATTCTTTCCACTGGGCACCGCCCATACCTCCGCCACAGCTCATCGTAATGACAGTGATCGGAAATAGATCCGGCGCATAGCACCATTCTGCAGGTGAACCGGGAAGAGTCAAAACATTATCTTCTAAAATTTTATAATCAGACATTGTTCATCTCCTCCTCTCCAAGTTCTGCTGCCATTTTCTTGCGCATTTCAAGTTCTCTCTGAGCCTTGCGGAGCTTCCTCTTGTACCTCTTCCAGAAAATCTTTCCTGTCGGATAAGTAACTCCGAAAGCTATTGAAAAAGCGAATACCTGAAAGAGATTTCTTCTCAAGAAATTTATGGATCCATCAAAGAAGAGTTCCATAAATAAGAAGAAAAACGCAAGACCACCAGCTACAAAGCATGATATGCAGATCATATCAAATATGAAATTGCATACCTTATCCATAAACATTTCAATTTTTTTTGCCATAATAGGCCTCCTATTCTCCGCTCTTGGCGGCAACATTTTATTTTTGTTTTTTATTCGGCAGCAATATTCTTGACCGCCGGTTTTGTTTCTGTTTTTGGTATCAGTTCACACTCTCTCATTGAGAGGTAATCACCCGTGCTTACAATTATGTGGTCCATAAATCTTATCCCCACAATATCAAGAGCCTCTTTAAGTCTTTTGGTGCAATTTATGTCAGGATCACTCGGACTCAGATCACCGCTCGGATGATTGTGTGCCACAAGTATCTGAAAAGCATTAGTCATCAATGCCTTAAAGACGATCTCTCTCGGGTTCATCGGGGTACCGTCAACCACGCCCCTTGAAAGCTCGAAAACACCCAAAAGGCGTTTCTTACAATCAAGACACATAAGATATGCCACCTCTTCTGTTTCTACATCGTGATTATATACATCACGCAGAACCCAGTAGGCATCTTCGGCAGTTCTTATCCTGTCAATCGGGGAATAATTTTTAACACTCACCCTGACAAGTGAGGGAATACGATTCTCTCTGTCAAGATAAGTTTTATATGTAGTCACTCTCATATTATTAAAATACCGGAGACGGTTTTCAGACCGCTCCGGCTTTCCTCCGTATAATTTTCCTTTGCCCCTGTCCGGTCGCCGATGCGGCCGTATCAGTAAGCCCTGTGTATATCAGATGTGCGAGTCTCTTCGCACAGTGCTCAGGCATCAGCGGGCCTGCCTCAACATATCTCTCTCTGGCATCTTCAAAAACGCTTCTGAAAGACAAGTTGACACCTTTGTAATATATCCTGTCCTCACGTTCATAGACATATACAATGGCAGCAGTCCTTTCGATGTTGAGCGATACGCAATCAGAAATTTTGTATCTCATGCAAACATCTCCCTGTATTTTTCCCAGCGAGCTTTTGCACCCTTAACGGCACGGCTGTGAAGAAACCTCTTTGCCTTTTTCTCGGCTTTATCGATTTCCTTTTCAACCCTGTCTATCAGCTTGTTAGCCTCTTGCATTGCGAAGATATTTTCAGGTCCGGCCATCTCAAAAGCTTCGATGACACTTCCGCACCCATATGCTTCGTAATCTTCAAAGTAAGCTGGTGCATACCACACGGGTATTTCCTCTCCGGTTTCAAGAGTTATATAGTCCGTCTCGGTTGCGAGACACTCATAGACACCGATAGGCGAGGATATAAAGCGAAGTTTCGCTGTCATCTTGCCATAAAGCTCTGCCAACGGCTGCCCTTTCTTTTTGCACAAAGCCGGCAGGCTGTGATATCTGCGCTCAAGTTCGAGAGCCCTTGAACTTGTTATGGAATAGATAGTTTCGGTATAAGAATCGTAGGTAAGTTCTTCTTCTATCTCCTCCGGTTCTATATCTCCATTCGCGATCCTTTTCCATAGCTCATCAAGTTTCTCAGCACTGTTATTGCGACTGAGGACTGCCTTTAAAAAACCCTGGTCAAGATCATCAACACCATCTTCTTTAGTCCAGTTGTACCTGGCATCGCATCCGAACCCATACTCACGCATGGCAGCATTAAAGGCTGCAGAATGCAAGGGATAATGCTCGTGCATCCTACCGTCTTTGCAGGATATCAGGTTCAGACTGTCTCTCAGACGATCTGAAAAGCGAGGAATCATGCCTTCCTTTTCCGCAACAAGCAACAGAAGCTGTTCCATTGCGAGATAGCAGTTGGCTATGCTCTCATCCCCACAATCAAGGGCAGGGTATTCAGCCATAAATCCATCGTCATATCCGTCGTCACGGCCGTTCTCTGCAAGGTAGCCGAGCTGTTCAACCCACCAGGCGTAGACCGCCTCTGGCTCATAGAAACTGCGTCTTATCCTATTTTTCAGAGAAACGGTTTTCTTGGCCTTCTTTTTATCTGCGGTTTGACTTTCTTGCATACTTATTTCCCCCTTTCTTCTTGGAATGCTCCTCGATTTTATAAGGGAAAGCACTCATACGGTACGTTCCTGTTATGCCGGAGTCGAAATTTACGATGCCGGTCGGGAACACTCCCGTCTGTATGAGCCTTGATATGCCCGAAAGCATTATGGTCGCACCCAACAGGTTTGTCGTGAAATGCTGTGGTGCGCTCTCGTTAAGTGCCTCACAGCTCTCCTGCGACCGTGGTGTCATATCCCCGTCAAACAGGTCCGGGAAATAATTCACCTTATCCGGTGCAAGAATCTTTCCATTATTCACTATACCGAAAACCACTTCCCCGTAATTGAACTCATTGCCTGAGTCCGCATAGAGAAGGGGCTTGTCGTATGCTGAGTCCCGATGGTTTTTCACAAAGTAATCGTGCATACACTTGCGTGCCGCATGATTATCCACGCATCCGCACAGGATACGCAGCTCCTTTATATCAGAACAATAATAATTCAGATCATTCTCCCACCGGTATACATCCTTTGCGTGTGAGAACATATCTGCTATGTCCTTAGCGTTCTCAATGAACCTGTCCTCGGACAGGACATTCAAGCCATACGCCTCAGCCAGTGCCTCAGCCAGTGCCTCAGACTTGCAGGCTCCGATATCTTCCTCCGTGTATGGCTGACGGAGAAGGTTCTTTGCTTCTACCACATCTGCGTCACATAAAGTGACACACACATCTTTTCTTTTTGCAAGTGTCTTGCAGAGGAAGTTTGCGAGAAGCCCTCCCGTTCCTCCGACACCAACTATCAAAATATTAAAAAATAATTTTTTCATTTTTATCCTCCTTGCCTTTCCCGATGAAAAGGTTTTCATTTTTCTTTTAGGCAAAAAAAGCGCAGGGAAAAATGTCCCTACGCCCTCTTAAATTTAAGATAATGTTACTGAAGTCTCAGATTGGAGACCTTGGTCAGCCAATCAAGAGGGAAACTATTAGACTTTGAGGCATCATTATACCTGTTCTCAAAACCCTCAAGTATATCCTCTGCAGGAATCCGGCAGAATCTTCCGCCGGCCCCAGCCCTCAGCAAAATGTCATAACTGGTTCCTCTATGATTTCCGAATACCCCGAACAGCCTTACCCCACGCTCATCGTTATCGTCAATAGACGAAAAAAATGCAGCCATGCGGTTATGACTGTGAATGTCTGCTACAAGCACCATTCCGTCCGAATAGGCGGTAGCGCTTATGGCAAGCTGCGGATCATAGTTTACGGATACCTGGCTTACAGTCTGTTCGGGAACGAGCACTTTCCACTCCTCCTTTACAGTATCGTAAGCAATTTGCACTACACCCTCGACACAGAACTGCGCCGAGAGATACTTAAAAAAATTAACAACGGCCCTCCATATCTTAGCAGGGATCTTAGGCAGCTTGTAGATAAAGCTGTTATCCTCAGATTCTGCACGGTCCTGACGTACACGGAAGACACCGATAGGTGTCTCCTGTACTCTGAAGAATACGCCATTATCCTCGACAATGGTATATCCCGCTCCCTTCTTTGCAGCAGGGAAACGAGGAATAGCGAGGTTCCTTTTCTGATCGAAATCGATCCAGGAGCCACGATCCTCTGCAAATTCGTCATGACCTCCTCCTGTAGGGCTGCATACCCACTTCAAGAACTCCTTTTCAGTCACTTCTGCCTTACCGCCGAACATAGAAGGATCAACAAGGACACGCTCGCCATAGAACACTACGGTACAGCTCGTACTGATCTTCTTCTCTTCCTTTGCGGTATTAGAGTTCTTGCTATTGCTGGAGTCTGTTCTCGGAACTGCATAGATGATGTTTCCGTCAACAGCCTTGCAATATCCGCAGGGTACTCCGAGCTTTTCGGTAAGATATGTTTCCAACCTGAAGCCCTGAATTTTTCCGTCAACAGCGTCCTTCGACTCTGTTAACTCCTCAACCTCGCCTCCGAAAATCTGCCATCTGATAGGCAGCTCTAAAGAATCCGTTGCAAGTCCTGTCTTCATAATAGGAACCACAATAGCCTTGTCCTCATCAACAAGGAACTTGCAGTCCTTAAAGTCAGGATACTGTGAAAGCCACGCTTCCTCAGCTGCGTCATTGACGTTTCTTGCTCCGCCTTCTTCATCAGGATTTTCATCAGCAGGCAGTTCAATCTCGAACCCGTTAAGGCAAATAGTGTATGCCTTATCAAGCTCTGCCTGTGAGCCGGGCATGGACTTAAAGCAAACCTTTGCAACCCCGTCTTTAACATCAACCTTTGTAATGGCTGGGGCAAGGAACTTAGCCTTCTCAAAGATCTTATCCTTGAGCTGTGCCAGTGTTACTTCTCCCTCTCCCTCAAGGGTGAAACTGCAGTATCCGCTCTTTACTGTTAAAGGAAGAGCGTACTTCTGCTCCTTTGCGGGTGCCTTTGCCTTAGGTGCTGCCTTAGGCGTTGCCTTAGGTGTCTCCTTGGCTGCTGCCTTAGGTGCTGTTGTCTTTGTTGTTGCTACGGGCGTGAATCCAAGTTCATCTGCCCCAAAGAAATCTGCCAGTGAAAGCTGGCTGTCAAATCCGTTACTCATGTTTTTTCCTCCATTAATTTAAAATATTTTGTAATAAAATAAGGCATCCGATGATGCCAGCCTGTGATACGCCTTAACCGATAGCGTCTCCCGTCAGTCTGTCCTATCTTCCATTGAACAGGCTTAAATATTCAGTTGTCATTTTCTCCTTACATCCCCATTGCTTTTGAGTATGTAACCCCTGCTTCCATAAGGATCTTGTCAGGGAACACATCTTCCTGGGACATTTTAGAGAGAAGTTCCTCAAGGGAACAGTTCAGTGTTACAGTACCGCCTCCGTTCAGGCCTCCCGGCTTATAGAGATCGTTATTCATAACAGCGTTGAAAAACGTCGCTATGACACCCTCCATATCCGAAAGGGACTTATGCCGTACAGCTCCGCTATTGGAACCCCAGCATATGCTCCCGGAATCGCCCCATACATTCCCGTAAGGGAATTTGTAGAGCTTTGTATCATCCTGGAGCGCCCTTGCACGAGAAACTTTCACCGCGAACACGGACGACCTCGAGATATTACCGCCTTCAACCTTGAACATAAATAAAAGGTTGGGATAAGGCAGCATTTTCTCGTTTTTTGCCGAAAGATAAGCAGTAGGCCTCAAATCCCCTGGGACGAATATGGATACCCTGAAATCGGTATCCTGCCCGTACCAAAGGTCAACCATACCCTGAGGTGCACGAGGCATCTTCTCAATCTTCATAGGCTCTTCCTTGCATCCCTTAAGAATACAAACAAGATCCTCGACCTTGATAGTCTTCTGATACTGCGTAGTCCCGGACTTTACCTTGACCTTAGCAACATCAGGCTTGAAAAGATCGACCTCGGCAAATAAGGTGCTGCCTAAGAGTTCTCTTTCACTCATACCAGACACCTCCTCTTCTTACCGGCTTTTTTCGCACCTACAAGATATTCGAGTATCTTATAGGTTCCTCCGTTGCATCCGAAGTATTGACAATAAAAATAATATATTGTCTCTGCTCCGGCAACCGAAAGAATTTCCTTTGTGCTATACTTGTTAACTATCGCACGGAAATCTTTCATTGTTTTTGCATTGAACACCTCAGTCAGCAGCTCTGTGTTGACCTTGGATTCACTGCCCCTTACTGCGCTTTCCTTTAATGCGTTAACAATAAAAGAAACCACAGCTGACACATCTTTTGCAGCTTCCATAGCTACATCCTCCTTTTTTCTTTCCTGGCATAAAAAAAGACCAGCTCCGCCGATGCGAATCTGATCTGTCTATGTCGGAATATTTTATTTTTTATTGATTTTTCAGAGCACGCTTTCGCAACACTCTCTCCTCTGCATTGAAACAAACCCCTAACGGATAGTTCCTTCGGGGAAGGTTTAATAGAACTGTTTTAGAACAGCTGTGCAGTAAGAAATCAATACACTTATAATATACCACACAGCAAAGCGAAAATCAAGGAAAATTTGAAAGGGAGCAAGCGCAAGGCATAACGTATCATAAATTGTAATTTCTATGCTCAGTGAAACTTCAATCCACGCATCTCATATGAGATGTAACCTGTATGACGGGATCTAAGATAGAGATGTAATTACTTCAATCCACGCACCCACATAAGATGCGACTTACCATCCTCATTACGACTTTTGTTTTCAAGTACTTCAATCCACGCACATAAACCATAATGCGACTTGTCCTATTTCTACATTACCACAAATTAAGAGAATGTTCAAGTACATTTGTTCTGTTGACAGTATTAAATTTAGGGGTGTACCAAATTTTTGAAATTAGACTTGATTTTTACACAAAAAATGATACAATAAACATACCAAATTTAAGGCTCCTTAAATCTTACACAGCAACAGGAGGCAGCAGGACATGACATATGGATACGCACGAGTAAGCACACCGACACAGAACATAGAAAGACAGGTCAGAAATATAACGGAAGGATATCCCGGGGCAAAGATCATCCGTGAGGTACACACCGGTACAGATTATTACGGAAGAAAAGAATTTCAGAAACTGATAAAGAAAGTAATCCCGGGCGACAGGATCATCTTCGACTCCGTATCCCGAATGAGCAGAGACGCAGAGGAAGGATTTAAAGCATATCAGGAACTATATGATAGAAATGTAGAGCTGATATTTCTCAAGGAACCGCACATAAACACGGCTACATACAAAGAGGCACTTAGCAACACGATAGCCGCAACCGGCAATGAAATAGCCGATGAATACATCAAGGCAACTAACCGTGTGCTCATGATCCTTGCCAGGCGGCAAATCTCCCTTGCTTTTGAACAGGCCGAAAAGGAAGTATTAGACTTGAGGCAGAGGACAAGAGAAGGAATGATTACCGCAAAGATGGAGGGGCAGCAGATCGGACAGAAAAAAGGGATAAAACTCAAAGTCAAAAAGGCAGCAGAGGCAAAAAAGCTCATACAGATATACAGCAAGGACTTTTTAGGAAATATGTCAGATGTTCCACTTATCAAACTTTGTCAATGTTGCCGGAACAGTTATTATAAATACAAGAAAGAACTCCGAGAATCAGAAAGCAACTTCTGATCACGCAATCCTCTTGACAAAGACACACATACAATATATAATATCTTTAGCAAGGCAGCCGACAGGATAGACCACACCTATCCAGTCCCCGCTTTCAGTATTGAAAATTTTAATAGTTTAAAATAGTCGCAACTTCTTGCCGGGAGGGGCGACTATTTTTTATCGTTAGGCTTGCTAACGAGCTTAATAATTTCGACTACAAGAATTGCAATAGTTAAGATAACCATGAAGATCTCATACGCAGTCATAAGCCACTCCTTTCCCTGAAAAACAGGAACTTAGAGCATAGCCGTCCTCCGGCTGCCTTGCTAAAGACAGTCTCGCACATTAATATAATAGCATCACAAACAAACCACAGTCAATTAAAGAATGGGTGCGAAAGCAGATCATATAAGCCCACATCAGAACACTTGAACAATTTAAAATCCCCAAAAGTGTAGAAATCTACATTTTTTGGGATTATGTGAAAAGCTATTCTTACTTTCTCCGACATTTCTCCGACATTACCAACGTCAGTGTCGGTAATTTAGGGCATTCAACAAGTATGTTCCTGTCCCTGCATATCCGCAGAGTCACACAAACTCTATCCTGAGACTTTTCCCCATTGCCTCGGCAAGCCGCTGAAGCGTCTTAATGGAAGGATTTGCGTTTCCGTTCTCCATCTTGCTGATGTCGCCTTGGGCTATACCTGAACGCTCAGAAAGCTCTTTCTGTGTCATGCCCTCTGCATTTCTGGCATCGATTATAGCCTGCATGATCGTAAACTCCGGTTCAAGAGCCTCATACTCTTTCCTGAATTCCTCATCTTTCATCTGTTCTGCGAGAAGCTCTTTAAATTCACTCATCTTTATCGTTCTCCTTTCTTGACATGTATTCAGCCCTGTAGCGTTTAGCCAGATCAATCTCCTCGGGCGGTGTTTTCTGAGTCTTCTTTACGAATCCATGTGTAAGCACGACCTTCCTTCCGACCACGAAAAAGTAAAGCACACGCGATATATCAGTCCCAACTTTTGCCCGGAGTTCCATTATTCCGTCGCCGAGCGGCTTTGAGGCTGGTTCCCTCAGTTTATTCCCGTTCTTTTCAAGCATTTCAATCGTTCTGAACATCTTGGCACGCATTTTTGTGTTCAGACCGAGCACGAATTCAAGAGTCGGCTTGCTGCCGCTTATCATAAAAAATCACTTCAAATTCCTGCATATATACACCTCTTGCAAATATAGGATTTATCCTATATTTGTTATATCCTATGGAAGTATTTATGTCAAGACATTTGAGGATAATTTATCCGGGGCGCTCTTTCAACTGCTCATTTAAAAACGACGATATAAGTTCAAAAATTTGCTTCCCCGTAAGAAAGCCGTGGCTGTTAGATCTGGCTTCTATTCCGAAAAGCAGATCGGCAACAGCTATCATAAGATTTATTGGACTTTTCAACAAAAAAGTCCAAAAAATCTAAATAACCCTAACATGATTTGTGCCACAGTGTTTCAAATTCAATAAAATTTGTGGCTCATATACGATATCGTCTCTCGTTTTATCTCATATATCATCAATTTAAAAACACCCTCTCACAAAGGGGAGGGTGTACGCTTTACCACGTTGAATTACGAAAAATTTAATTTATAACCCATAAAAAAATTTTTGGTTCCAAAGGCCCCTAAATGCAAAAACAGATTAGTTGGTACGATTTACCTGTTTATCCTCTGATGAGTTTGTAGGAGGATTTGGATCGCCCGGTGTCTTAGGCTTTCCGGGATCATCAGGATCTTCCGGATCATCAGGAGTACCGGGTGTAGTCGAACCAGGCAGTCTCAGAAGTATTACATCACCGTCAACAAATGTAAAGTTGGTGCCGTTGGTATCGGTTCTGTTCGTCACATAGCCTTCCATATTCCACATGTCACACATACCGTCTGCGACATTCTGTGCACTGTTGGTATATGTCAGCACTAACTTGCCATTCTTGTCATATACACCTATATCAAAGTGAATTACGAGATATCCCCTTGTATGCCAGAAACTCTCCTTATAGGTAACACCACCGTTCTTTTTCGCATAAGCCTCAACGTCGGTACCTGCAGTACATATATGATATACATCAGGCATCGAATACTTGAAGTACCAGTTCTGCTTGAACTGCATGAGCTGTTTTTCAGTAAATGTCGAAACCTTACTCTTGAAGAGTGAAGCATAAGTCTCATTCGGGAACGTCTTGGTATTTCTGCCAAGGCTTATCATTCCGTAAGTATATATAGGTGTATTCGCAGAGATCACATCCTTGTTTCCTCTCAGCGTTTCAACCATGCTGAGTTCCGACTTAGGTATTCCCATAGTCTCGGACAGGGCATAGTCGCTAAATACATTCTTCTTGTCAAGTTCACTGCCGACCTTGATGAGATTATAGGTCTTTCCGTCAATCTTGCCGGAGTACCATACATCAACCTTTTCCCTCTTCTTTCCGTCCCTGCTTACCCAGTAGAATGAAGGCACTACAACAAGCGTAGCGTTATCATTTGCGGTAACACGTCCTGCGGTCGATATCTGGAAGTTCCAGGTATAACCGCTCTTAAGAGTACCGGTTCCCTTTGCAACAGGGCTTGATCCGTCTATCAGAGGGAAGATATAGCGGTCACGCTTTGTTTCAAGGCTCGTCACGGTCTTGTCCTTGCCCTTGACCTTAACAGTCTGCGATACAAGAGTCTTCATGTCAAGTCCAAGCTCGTTCCTTATGCCCGCCATATAATAATATCTGTTGTTCTTATCGAAAGCATCAAGATATGTTCCGTCAGCATACTTTGTAGGATATGCCCACTTGATCCTTGACGATAAGGTGAATACATTTTCCCAATCGGGAGCTGTCGAGGTATTGGATGTAAGGGTAAGTCCGTAAACTTTGCCCGAAATCTCTATTTCTGCCTCATCATAAGCTACATAATTGGTGTCGGTCGTATTCTTGTTCTTCTGCTCCTTATCTTCCTTTCCTGCTGCGTTGATCGCATAGACGCATACCTTAACCTTGTATGTGCCAGGCTCAACCCATTCGGGAACATAGAACGAAGGATACATTCTCGTCCATGTGTCAGCGTAGATCACAATATCGTTCACCTCATTCCCGTCACCACCAACATCGGCTACAACATCAAACGGGAAGTTGACCATGACACCCTTAGGATAAACAGTGCCATTTACAGGGGTTCCGTGACCGACTATGTACTTGTCATAATCGTTTCTCGTCTTATATCCCTTTTCGTTGATATGCGTTCCGTTCACGTCAACATTGATAACGAAATCACTTGTGCTGTTCTCATAACCCTCACTGCCGTCAGAGTCCGAACGTCCGACAACTGCGTGAGCCTTTGTCTTATCTGCATTTACATCCTGCACATACTTGAGGTTATCTTCTGCTATGGTTATCTTACATAGTACCGGAGTATGTACTTTTACAGAATTGATATCAGGTATCTCGATAACGAGCTTTGCTGAATGTCCCTTTGAGGGGTATTCATCTTTCAGAACATAAGTAACCTCACCCTTTGAGTCATACTTGATGTTCGTTCTCGCCTCGGGTATCTGCTGTTCAGCAACCTTGACCGTAACGGTTCCTGCTGCCGATTTTCCAGGGACATTTCCCATAACAGGATCATCACCGGATTTTTCTTTCTGTGTAGAGTCAATAACAACCTTGTCGTTAATCTTTAACGTATCATTCTTGACCTTAATTTCTCCTATTTCATCATCAACAGCTGCGTTAGCAACAGTAGACGAGATATCATAGACAGTTCCCACTGTGATATACGCATCTGTCAGAGTAGTCGATGAGCTGTAAGTAGGTTCGGTAATATGATTTTCAAGCTTTCCGAGTATGCTCTTCTCTATCTTCGGAAGATCTTCCTCAAAGGTTGCCTTGAAATCGTCCTCAACCGAAGCATTTCTTACCCAAGCCTCGCTCGGTCCGTAAAGCACAAGGTCATCAATTACCCAGTAATCATAATATCTTGTTACAGAGCCGGTTGCCGAAAGAACACCGCTTCCGACTTCCTTATCGGTATCGTCCGGATCCATAGAATGAACCGTCTGATATACGGTCATGCTATATGTCTTGGAACCGGTCACGTTCTTCAGCTTAACGCCGAGCACATATTTATCAGTAGTTATCTCTGAATAGATGTACTCTGATGATGGTATCGCTTTTTCTACATCATAGATATCCGATTTTACGACTGCTTTAGGAGTAGGATCCCAAGCCTTTGATTCCTTGTCGGCATCGGGATCTAACACCTCAGGCGGCGGTGGTGCCACCTTCCTCACAGGCACGAGTATGAAGAACTCGTCCGCATCAGAAGGTATAATTGCCGTTATCTTCGTTCCTGATCTAACGTTCGTGTCATTATTGTGATCCCAGACCTTCTCGGTCTTTCCGGACGTAGGCCATGTTACACCATTCGGTGACGCATCGGCAACCTGATAAGTATCATCTCCGCTCGTTATAGAGGGCAGTATGGTTGTCTTATATGTCTGTCCGGGCACTCCGGAAGTCCCCGTCTCAGTCTTGACGATCTGCCCGGGCGTATCATCCAGCCTATTAGGTCCGCCGGTATGAGGTGTGAAATAGATTATTGTTACAGGAACGCCCGAATTAACAGGTATATAGAGCGTACCGTCCTCATACGAATTATACTTCTTTGCCGACTTCCACGTATCAGCTCCGTCAAAATTCGACTTATGGCCTTTACTGTTGCCTGTGTCAGCGAGCGCATCGGTATAAGAGTTGGATCCGTAAGCAAGAGCCTCGCCAGTACCTACAACGACATACTCTTTGCCCGAACCGTCCTTTACAGTGACATCGCCGGTGTAAGAATACTTCTTTCCATACTCAGCAAAACCTCCGTCAACAGTGGCAATCGTCTTTTTGATCTTGCCGTTTGCTTTAAGAGTAACATACTTGACAGTTACTTTTACAGCCGGAGCAACAGGTATATAAAGCGTTCCGTCCTTCTCCTGACTATAAACTTTCCTCGTAGTCCACGAAGCTCCGCCGTCATAGGTTGCGGGATTTCCCTTCACGTTAGAGGTATCGCCCTTAGCCTGTCCGTATTTGGCAGAGCCGTAAGCAAGCCACTCGTCCTTACCTAAGACACTGTAAGTAACACCATCTTTCTTCACGCTTGAAGCACCGGTATAGGTGTAAGCCTCACCGAGTGTAGCCTTTCCACCGTCTGCTTCTGCTACCACCTTGTCAGCAGATCCGTCAGCCTTCAAAGTTATGTACTTAACAGTAACATTGTACTGCTGGCCGCCTTCGGGTACGCAAGGGATATAAAGAACACCCAGATTACCCTGTGCGCTTGCATGAGGCATTGAAAATTCAGTTGATGTTATACTATCCTCATCAATATCATAAGCCTGTATCTCTAACACACCCTTGTTTGCATAGTTGATGTAGAAATCAAAATCAGCATCACTACACTCATAATAAGTACGGTCCTGAGTGTACACATCTCCCATCGGAGTAGCTATACTCCATCTCGTCTTATACGGATGGTTAAAACTGAACGTATGACACTTTGTATGTTCACCCGGATTATCATAAACAACACCCGAGCTTCCTTGCAGCGCATAACGTACGGGTGAGCCGCATCGGTCACAGTATTCAGTAGTCTGAAGTGAATATCCCCACTCACCGTACTGGAAATAATTCCATGACTTATTTATTGAATAGGAACAATCATATTCCTGTATCTTGTCAGGTTCCGCATAATATATAGGCGACCATGTTTTGCCATCTGCTCCGGTAACCTTTTCCCTTATCATTCCGTTATCAAAACGATAGCCCCATTCAAGATCAACGCCTACACCTACCCATGTCAGAGGCCCGTTGCTCGGCTGCAGGAACTGTTTGTCGGTTTCCTTGAATATTTCCGCACCCGTATCGGCATCAATGTAATGGATCACGAGATTGGTATATACAGGTTTTTCCGTACAGAGCACATAAGCCACATGCCAGGAACCCTTATCCATAGTCTTGAAGCTCAGTGTCTTTCTCTCATCATCATTTCCATACATACCTGCGATCGAAACATTTCCATAAACACCGCTCTTTGCGGCAGAAACATCAATCGTGTTCTCCGTGCCATATAACTCGGTACCGTCATCGCCATAAAGCATACCAAGGAATGTAGCCGGCGAATAGGTCTTTCCGTTATCAGCAACAAGGGTGTCTCTCAGCATAACGCCGCTATATTCAGTATCAAACTGATAACGTCCATAAGTTCCGCCCTGATTGTAAAGAGGTTCCTTGTCGATGAACTTATACTTGCCCGAGCTTGTCATATAGAAATACTTGACAGCTACCATGGTATCAGGAGTGCCACCCTGCTTAACAGGCACGAACACCTTTACGGCAAGTTTTTCATCATCGAGCATAGGAATATCACAGTTACAGTTATCGGCAGAAACGAAATCAAGATTAGTTAACTTTGAAGGTATCTTCGCTTTCGCATCTGAATACCCGCTCTTGATACCGTCAGAGTCGGTCTTATATACTGCGAGCCTCTTATATGTAGCGGACTCGCTGAGATCAACTGTATAACCTGTAGGAAGCTTGGTGCTCGGTATAATGGTATCACCTCGTCCGTAATCGTTGCTTTCAACGATACTTCCGACAGTAGCTCCCGTCGATGAGTCGATAAATTCTATTCTTACATTGGTTTTCTTAAATTCTACATAAGGAACAAACAGCTTTACAGCCTTGGTATCAGCCACAGTAGGGGTGAAGCTGTAATTAAGGCTATTTCTTGAAACATCATATCTGTTGTTTTTATATGTTCCGTTATATGAAGCAGATGACATATCATTGCTTGTTGTACTGTAGAGTGCCCTCGGTGCCCTGCTGCCGTACTGTGACTCGCTTGCAGGAGCATAAGTCTTTCCGTTGTATGTTATCAGCGATTCGGCAGTATGCGTATATTCCGTTCCGATTGTTGCCGTATCGCTTGCCTTAAAGTCCTTAAGTTTTGTACCCGTGTTGGTTACATACTGGATATAGACATTTATAGGCACACCTTCGCCCTTTGTCAGAGGTATCCATACAATAACATCCTTACCCTTAGGTATCTCGCTTATGGTGTACTTTGAGCCGGTGAATGCTCCCGTTCTCTTCGCTGTACTGTTCTTTGCGGTTGCATAAGAAATTACATTGCTGATCTTGGCAGCAGGTATATCGAATGCACCCGTGTTCTTGATCGCATATCCCGAATATTCGGTACCCGAAGGTATCTCGATATCCACAGCCAGGTTCTTATCACCCTCTTTAACAGGGGTATCAAAAGTTTTTTGGAACGGAGTTCCTACCTGCGTCAGCGTGTCGGCATCAAAGAAACCTACCCACACCTGTCTTTCAGGTGCTTTTTTCTGAAGAGGTATCCATATGCAATAAGTGTTGTCTGCCGCTATAGCTTCCCTTATGGTATATCTCTTTTGAGTAGGGGTATACACACCCTCTTTCTTTGTTGACATACCCTTTGCGTCGGAATATTTCTTTACCTTATCAGAATCTTTTCCATGCACATCGAACGCACCACTGCTTGCAAGCTCATATTCAGCAGCAAGGCTCTCGGGCACCTCGAACTGGCGTATCGTGTTAGTCGCACCAGTATCAGCACCAGCGACCTGAACCGCCTCTATTGATGAGAACCCCTTACCCGTATCCTTGTCATAGAAGTTTACGAAGATATCAGCCCCTGAACCCTTGACGGGTACCATTACCACCACTGTGTTAGTCCTGAGCGGAATATAGGACGCATCCAGCGTAATCGTAAACTGATGAGAGCCATACGATTTCAGTGCATAAGGCTTTTTAAACCACAGAGTCCTGTCAGCACTCATTCTGTCAACTACTTCCCTGTAAACGCCGGCTGAAATAGCTGTCACATAATCCTCATATCTGGTTGCAGTCTTGTCATTCTGTGCGCTCCATGTGTAGATCGGCTCTCTCGCACCATATTTGCTGCTATCAAAAACAACACTGTAAGGAGTGCGGTCATCCCCGAAGAGTGCTGCGTCACCGTACACATCTATACTCATAGGCCTTTTGTAACCCTCATGAGATCCGTCCAGCATCAAATAACCCGGAAGGGAGCGAGTTGCCACAATTTTTCCGGTATTCACATCATAATATTTTGCAGTTACAGTAGCAGCCTTATAAAGCGGAACACGGACATTGATACAGGTCTCCATACCTGCACGTATCTTTTCTTTATCGCTCCAACTAACGCCGCTCAGTATGCTTTCAATAGACCAGTAAGGATCGTATTTTGCCTTCTTACATACCGAATTACCCGAAGAACCAGGCCACTTCATAGCAAAGACATGGTTAATAAAAACCTTGTCCGTTGATGCGCTACCGCAATTTTCTATGAAATCATATATAAAGTCAGACTTAAAGTAATATGTGGTTATAACCTTATTATGCCTTTCGTCTACCTGATCCCACCAGTAGAAGTCAAGATGTTCGGTATCAATATCATTTGGATTCATGCTCTCGCCCTCTTCAGTACCGAACTGAAGATTAAAGCGGAGCATACCTGCTTTATACTTGGAAGTATCTATCTTCTTTCCATTAAGTATGTACTCGTCATAAGTCATTACATCTTCCAAATCTGTTGATGTAGTGATGGTATCAAGCGCGAGTACGAAATACTTGGTATAATATCTTATTTCAGACTCTGCTTTTTTATGTATTTTTTGATATTTGACAATCGAATGCTCGTCATCATACTCTATCTCGGTGTTCTCGTCTATGATAATGACATGTGCATCTGCCGAGACGCTCTTCTCCGGAGCCAGCCCGGCAAATAAACCGGCGAGCATCGCTATGGCAGCAAAAAGGGACAGTAACCTGTCCCTGATGCTAAATGTATTCAGTTTCTTTTTCATTTAAATTCCTTTCTCACTTCTTATAAGGCCAATCGAGGAGCCATGTATAAAGCCCTGCATAGTCTATCATAGGGCTTCTCTTTGAACATGTACCGCGAATCTCTCCATGACTACCTTCAGCTATGGCAAAGTAGTCAGTCCACTCGCCGAGCTTATATCCTGAGAGATATAACGGATCTCTTGTATAAACGGTTGAGGTCTCATTCGCATCAAGTATCATGAACAAAGGTCCGTAGTAAGGATCTCCGAGCCCGTTATCATGCAGTTCCTCATAGACATCCTCAAATTTAACATTCTTTAGTATATTATCAGAAACGACTTTCATATGAGCATATACCTTTACCTTAAACTTCGACTCACCCCAGTATGCAAGCGAAGGATCACACACAACTTTGTCACACTCAATGATTATCTTATTATTTACGCAGTGTTCGATATATGCATCAAGGTCTTTCTCACTCCTGTGCCCCTGCTTTACATAAACAAGCATCTTCTGATACCAGTCTTTGTCTTTCTTTATGGTACGATAATCCACATTGAGAGCGAGCATATAAAAATCCTTTACGGCTTCACAAGTAGCAACAAGCGATTCATAGTTGCGGTACTCTGAGTTATAGCCAGGTCTGTCGCCAAACGAAAGTTCTGAAGAAGGCGTTGCTAAAAACTCATCCATCTCACTCGGGAAGAATATATGGTCGTATGAGCAGGTCTTTCTCTGCTTAAATGTACCACCACCGGCATAAGGAGTCTTGCCATCAGCTCTCATGCTGAAGAACTCCGCATAGTCCATATTGTGCCAACCGGTCTCATAATATGCGTTAGGATATGAGTCAAGGATATACTCGTAAAGGTCAGCGTTCTTAGGCAGCTTCTTGGTGCTTACCCTTAACATCTGCCATGTATCTGAGAACTGATATCTCTTGCTC
>JAEEGL010430154.1_pt1 | contig 71410 bp, 76 predicted proteins | sample 9134231 | NCBI WGS metagenome assembly JAEEGL01 (sample SAMN16246548, study PRJNA631951) | gut metagenome | biome: gut microbiome; feature: rumen; material: fiber-attached | host: Bos | place: Iran: Karaj | collected 2018-10
CTCATGTGTTTCCTCCCTTTCGAAATGACTTTTTCGACTGCTGTCTCAAAGCTTTCACCATCAGCATAGAAAAAAACGAATCGGGTATGCAAGCAAAAAATTCATTTTTTTAAAACTTTTTTCATTTTTCCCGGATTTCTGGTATGTACAACAGATGGTTTTTTGTAAAAAAATACCTCTTTTGATAAAAAATGAAAAAATTTTTGCAAAAACGTATAAAAAATACCGCCACTGCGGTATTTTTTTATTGTGGTCGGAGTGGCGGGGTTCGAACCCGCGACCTTTTGCCCCCCAGACAAACGCTCTACCAGGCTGCGCTACACCCCGAAACATAGAGATATTTTATACAACACGAAAAAAATAACAAGCAAAAACAATAAAATAAAACCGCCCTTCTCAGGCGGTTTTATACATTTTTATCTTTCTGTACCCCTGTGCTTAACAAAATGATTTACAATCACTCCACTATTATCTACAACTATGGTATCCTGTGGTTTTATATGCAATGTATCACCTGTCATAGTCTGAACCAAGAGATTACGAATCCCCTTTTCCAGATTACCGTTCTTGTCAACATATACACAAATTTCATACTGCCCAACAAGAGTTTCCGACACGACACGAACAGTATCAAATGTTCCTGACTGTTTTACTGATTGATTTGATATTTTATCTTGATTACCAGATTTGCAAGCCCCCAGAAATAACAGAGGCACAATCACACTCATCTTAGCATACATTTTTTTCATTTTAATGCCCTATTTCATTCAAATTCTATACGCTATATATACCACCAAACCCAAAATTGTCAACAACAAAAATTACAAAACATTCTGTTTCAACAGATTTTTTGCCGATAAAAATAAATTGTTTGGCAATTTATTCAAATCAAACCAACACCATTTTTTACACTTATTCGGTTCACGAACTACCGCTTTTCTAAGGATATTCAATTTCGTATAACAATGAAGTGTCACATAATGTTTATCAGGAAATATATCATTAGTCACACCAATAATCTGGAAATCACCAGACAAACGAAAAATACCTGTTTCTTCGACCGTTTCACGTGCAGCGCATTGTTGAGGTGTTTCACCGAATTCTAAATGTCCGCCTGGCGGTGCCCATTTACCATTACCATGTTCAGACAAACGAAGACCAAACAAAAAAAGCCCGTCAGGATTTTCAATCCAACATCCTACACCAACACGAACATTTTTTTCTTTCTCAGACATTTTATTCAAATTTCATAAAATAACGCGATGTATCAAATAATCATATACATACAAAAAAATAAATCCGTAATATTTTTTGTTATTGGTCGGGGCAACAAGATTCGAACCTGCGACCTCTACGTCCCGAACGTAGCGCTCTACCAGACTGAGCTATGCCCCGAAAACTTACTGATTTTGCAACACCTACTTTGATTTGTCAAAGTCTTTTATTTCACGCGCTTCAAAATCAAAGTTGCATTTGTTCCACCAAAACCAAACGAATTACTTAACACAACATCAACGTTTCGTTTTTGCGCTTTATTTGGAACGAGATTAAAATCACCAACTTCATCAATTGGATTATCAAGATTGATTGTTGGTGGCACGATGTTATCACGAATTGCCAATGTACAAAATACTGCTTCTATCGCACCAGCAGCACCCAACAAATGTCCCGTCATAGATTTAGTAGATGACATACAAGTTTTATTTTTATCAAACAATTCTTTAACTGCGGTTAATTCACCAACATCACCTAAACCTGTTGAGGTTCCATGTGCATTAATATAATCAACATCTGACGGTTTCAAACCAGCCTTTTCCAACGCTAAAATCATCGCGCGTTTGCCACCTGCCCCTTCTGGTGCCGGTGCAGTTATATGATAAGCATCTGCACACATACCAAAACCAGCAACCTCTGCATAAATTTTTGCACCACGCGCCTTTGCATGTTCGTATTCTTCCAAAATCAAAATACCAGCACCATCACCAATAACAAAACCATCCCTGTCTTTATCCCAAGGACGAGAAGCTTTTTCCGGTTCATCGTTTCTGCTACTTAATGCACGCATAGCTGCAAAACCAACCATCCCCAAACGACAAACTGCTGATTCTGAACCACCGCATACCATGATATCTGCATCACCACGTTTGATGATTTCTGCGCCTTCGCCAATAGAATGAGTCCCCGTAGCACATGCCGTAGCCATCGCTATATTCGGTCCACCAAAACCATATTTAATAGAAATGTGTCCCGCAGGCATATTCACAATCGATTTTGGAACAAAAAATGGACTTACAAAACGTGGACCATCCTGCATAATAACTTTGTCATTATCAGATATAGTAGCTAAACCACCAACACCGCTACCAACTGATACACCAACACGATTTTTATCACCATTATAATCAGTTAAACCAGCATCTTTAATTGCTTCATCCGCAGCAACCAGCGCATACATTATCGTTTTTTCTATTTTTCTTTGTTCACGCGGATCAATAACAGCATCTGGATTAAAATCACCTGGCTCTGTTCCACACTGTGGTACCCCCGCAATTTTTGACGATATATCAGAAACATCAAATTCTGTCACGGGCCGTACACCGCTTTTACCAGCCAATATGTTTTTCCATGCATAATCTATTCCAGTTCCAACTGGCGAAACGATACCTATACCAGTTATAACAACTTTTCTCATAAAATAATCCTTTTTAATAATATTTCTGGGAAAATAATACAACAAAATCTTTAACAAATCAATGATATAAAAAATAATGTCGCCATTTCGGCGACATTACGAATACAATGCAATCTTTAAAAATTATTTTTTTGTATGTGCTTCAATATATTTAACAGCATCACCAACCGTAGTCAATTGTGTTGCTGCATCATCAGGAATTGTGATTTTAAATTCTTTTTCTACTTCCATAACGATTTCTACAACATCCAAAGAATCAGCACCCAAATCATTTACAAAAGAAGCTGTTTCTTTAACTTTAGATTCATCAACGCCCAATTTATCACACACAATCGTTTTTACTTTTTCAAAAGTTGACATTTTATATCCTTTGTTTTTGTTAATACTTGTGGCTCATGTTACTCAGCCGCCTTTTTCGATAAAGATATCATTTTCTGACTTATCTGTCAAGAAGTTATAACAAACTATAACAATATGTTGACTTTGTAAAAAAAAGCATTATACGAACAAATCCGCCAATAAATCGTTCATATTTTCACGCAAAATATCCTTATCTGGATTCCATATCAATGCACGCATAAGGTATTTATGTACATCATCCATCGTCACATTTGGAATCCCCGCAGATACCACAACCCTTTTCCACGCGACACGCGGATCCGTTAAATGAAACCTGCCACGTCCCATAAAAACCCATTCGCCATCTTGGGGTAAGTCTTGCAATAATAATATAGCATTATCAGAAAGTGGTATATCACACCATAAATCATGATTAAAATCTAAATCTTCCCAACGCATTTTGAAAACTTTAGTCTTAGGTGCAAATCCATAAATCAACATCAAAAACGCAGAACGCAAATTAATATCTTTTTCTTTTTTTATAGCAGACATTAATTTATTCAACCCTGTTCTGTTTAACCTGCGTTCACGTCTTACAACGTTAATTCGCGCAATATTATCCATTGGATTGTCTTTTCTATATCCCATATCAATCGCATAATTAAAAACACTTTGCAACAATTCTTGCATGCGCAAAGCCATCGCGCGTCCAGCAATGTTATCCAACACATTTTGCAAATCAGAACTGTTTAAATCTTGAATATTTCTTTCAAATAAATCTTCAAAATGCAATTTAATTGCGCGTTTTAATTTATTAAGAGAATCTTCACCACGACGCACTTTGCGTAAAAGATACAAATCAATAAAATTTCTGAAATTAATTTTTTTACGACGCATCGGAACTTTTTTAGTTGCCTCAGTTAATACTTCATCAACTTTTGCCCGTGCTTCTTCAATATCAGTTTCTGGATAATTGCCAATTATTATTCTTTTATCACGCCCATTTACACGTTTACGAACAAAAAAACTTTTCACACCACGTTGAGTAATATACATACGCAATCTTGGTTCTGATAAATCTTGGACCACATCAAATCCTGTCTCTGGCGATGGCAGATTATCAAGAATATATGTATTAAAGAAAAATTGATGTGCCATAATATCCCTGTTTTTTTATTTATTTTGAACGTATGAAAAGGCCTTTTATAAATTCACGTCGTGCATGCCGCGCAAGTTTATACATGATGCATGCTCTGATATATCTAGCATTTTTCGTAAACATTGAACAACCCGTATCTTCACAAAAATCATCCGAATTAAAAGATTCGCACTTGTATCCAACGAACAAAGGTTTGTCGTCATCCATGACATTAGTACATATTATACAAGAACGTTCCCCATTCAAATCGTCATATGAACACACACCCAATTCAGCATTATTTTTTTCTTCCCGTGCTTCACGAACAGCTTTAGACAATGTCTTAAACTGACCCCACTTTTCTTTTATTTTATTTTTTTTTGTCTCAACATTTAAGGTTGGATTTTTTAATATATCCATAACATTATCCAATGCTGGTTCTACACGTTCTCGCATTTCGAGATAGCCTTTTGAAAAATATTTTTTTTCAAATCTCTTTTGAAACCAGGTATGTTTTATTTCTGCTTCTGTTTTACCTTCTGCATCTTCGCGTGTAATACCAGGATACTTTCTTTGCAAATTATCCAATTCCAATTCTGACATAGACATTTTTACCTCTTTTTATTTTTATTCACCGACCTTCAATGCATTAATAAATGCACTTTGTGGAATTTCTACATTCCCAAACGTACGAAGACGCTTTTTCCCTTCTTTCTGTTTTTCCAACAATTTTCTTTTACGCGTAATATCACCACCATAACATTTCGCAGTTACGTCTTTACGGTAGGCAGCAATTGTTTCACGTGCGATAATTTTTCCACCAATAGCAGCCTGTAAAGGAATCTTAAATTGATGACGCGGTATTAAATCTTTTAATTTTTCAACAATTTGACGACCTCGTTTTTCAGCATTACTACGATGACAAAGGAACGACAAAGGTTCAACATTTTCATCATTTACTAATATAGAAACCTTCACCAAATCAGAAACGCGATAATCATATAAAACATAATCAAACGATGCATACCCCGAAGACAAAGATTTAACCCGATCATAAAAATCAAATACGATTTCTGCCAAAGGTAATTGATATACCAACACCGCACGATTACCAACATACGAAATATTTTCTTGGACACCGCGACGCGACGCGCACAATTCCATAATAGACCCCAAATATTTATCAGGCATCATTATTGTTGCACGCACCCAAGGTTCTTCGATAGATTCGATTCTAGTAATGTCTGGCATATCTGCTGGATTTTCTAAATCCATAACAGACCCATCACGCAAATGAATTTTATAAAGCACACTTGGGACTGTATTTATCAATGATAAATTAAATTCACGATTCAATCTTTCACTGATTATTTCCATATGTAACAAACCCAAAAATCCACAACGCAAACCAAAACCCAGCGCAGAAGATTTTTCCGTAGTAAACACAAACGAAGCATCATTTAATGCCAATTTTTCCGCCCCTTCGCGCAGATCAGGATAATCATTTGCTTCAACAGGAAAGAACGAAGAAAATACCACAGGCACAGACGGTTTAAATCCGGGCAACATTTCTACTTCACTTTTTGCATCGCAAATTGTATCCCCCACTTTGCAATCATGAATTGTTTTCATCCCAGTAATAATGAAACCGATTTCACCAGTATTTAAACAATCAACATTTTCCATTTTAGGTGTAAAATATCCGACCTTTTCAACAACGTATTCAGCACCAGTCGCAATAAATTTTATTTTTTGGCCACGTGATAATTTTCCATCAACAACACGAACCAACACAACAACACCCAAATATGAATCGTACCAAGAATCAACCAACAATGCGCGTGTTGGTGCGTTTTCATCACCAGACGGCGCAGGTAATTTATTAACAATTTCTTCCAATAATTCCGGAACCCCGGCGCCAGTTTTACCAGAAACACAAAGCGCATCCGAAGCATCCATACCAATAACATCAGCAATCTGTTCACGTGTTGCCGCGACATCACTGGACGGCAAATCAATTTTATTTAATACCGGCAACATTTCCAAATCATTATCAAGTGCAAGATAAGCATTAGCCAACGTTTGTGCCTGTACCCCTTGTGTCGCATCAACTAAAATTATCGCACCTTCACATGCAGCCAACGAACGAGAAACTTCATAAGAAAAATCAACATGCCCCGGCGTATCCATCAAATTTAATTGATATGTTTCACCATTTTTAGCCTTGTATTTTAAACGAACAGTTTGTGCCTTTATAGTAATTCCGCGTTCGCGTTCAATATCCATAGAATCAAGAACTTGGGCCTTCATTTCACGTGATTCAAGACCGCCAGTATATTCAATCAATCTGTCCGACAATGTAGATTTACCATGGTCAATATGTGCAACAATTGAAAAATTTCTTATATTAGATTGTTTCATTCCTTTCCCACTTGCCTTTTATTTTTCCAAATTATTTAACAATTCTTCGATTCTGTCCGCACGTTCCAATGTATCATCATAAACGAATCGGATTTCAGGCACATATTTTTGGTCTATTTTTTTAGCCAATTCGAATCGCACCATTTTTGTTATTTCATCCAATCTTTTTTGTGTTTCTTCTTTTTTATCATGCGCATAGAAAAACAATTTTACAAATTGCATACCACCATGTGATTCTGCCCCAACCAGTGATACACCCTTTATCAAATCATCGTCCATAAAATCACGTTGCAAAATTTCTGCAACCAATGTTTGCACCTTGCTAGCAATCTTTTCACTTCTGTTAGAATTTGTCTGCTTTTTCAACATATTTTTTTCATCCCTTTGCGGCAATGATACACTGGTATATAAAAAACACAAGTAAATTATTTACCTTGCAAGATGCACCTAAATAAACTATGCTGTATTACTAATGAAACTCGTAAACAAAATCTTAGATCAATCTGCAAAACCATGGTATGCATGGCTTGTATTTTTGATGACGGTATGCGAATCGATATTTCTTTTTATTCCACCCGAAGTTTTTATGACACCGGCAATAGTTGCCGATAAAAAACGTGCTTTCCCAATAACTTTAGCGGCGGCAATAGGTTCTTTGATTGGTGGCGCAATTGCATATATGATCGGTTTTTGGTTGTTTGATACAATCGGAATATGGTTAATTCAACATGTCGCCAGCATGGAAAAATTTGAATTAACACAATCATTATTTAACCAATATGGAATATTGATAATCATATTAACTGCGGTAACACCAATACCATATAAAGTGTTGGCAATATGCGCGGGCTTTTTACATTATCCGGTATTATTATTTTTAGGTGTTTCCGCTATATTCAGAACTGGCCGTTTTGCCTTGATCGGTCTTTTGTTGTGGAAATTCCAAAAACAAGCAAACACATTGGTAAAAAAATACGCATGGCAATTAACAGTCGGTGCAATTGTTTTTGCCTTGGCTGGATTAACAATAATGATGTTGATATAAAAAATTATTGAACAGCTGGTCCGGCAGTAAATGTTCCAGAACCAGCATTAGTGAAGAAAGTACCATTCACAATATCATACATTCCTATAACACTATCAGAATTGCGTTTAACGGGAACCAGATTTCTACGCAACACACCATCACATATTACATCGAAAGAATATATCTTACCTTTCCAAAAGTAATCAGCGCCACCAGAAGTAGTTCTTGCACCGATATTAAGACTCTGACCAGAAAACGCCGACGATGTAAATAGGTTTGAATTTACACTAGTATTTTTTACACCATCAACATAATATTCAACACCCGAGGTTGTCGTTTTTATCACAAATGTGTGTTGTGTTCCAAGCGCGCCAAGATTTATACCTGCTACACCACTCTTCCACAATCTCCAACCTGAGCTTACCGTATATAAAAACTGAATGTTGCTACTAGGCGCAAAAAATATTTGTTCGTTTGTTCCATCTGTGTGCAAAAGATTCGTTGATACATCAATATTTGATGCAGTTGGGAATGAAAAACGTATATACTGTGTTCCTGTTGTTTGAATATATTGTAATCTAGTATATCCAGCTGGTACACCACGAACTTTCCAGCCATTAAAAGTATAACCTGTTTTTGTTGGTGTAGAAGATGGGACGTTCAACGTACCGTCATAATTACACGATGTCGCTGCACTTTGTACATTTGTTATTTGCGCATTGTCACTATACCAATACAAATCTATCTTATTTGACTGCCAATTCGCCTGTAGATTTGATGTACCACTGTATGTTCCAAGCGTAGGGTTATCACACGATGCGCTGGTCGCATTCGCGCTGATACCCGTTGCAAAAAGATTTGTGGAAAACACAGAAAAAAGAAAAGCAAAACAAATCGTTCCGATTTGTTTTAAACTCAACAACCCACGCACATAAGCCCCTGCGGGTTTAAGCCGTTTCATAACCTTTCTCCCTTTATTTTTTATGTGTAAATTATACCATATTTTAAAGCCTGAAAAAAGTCTTTTTTACCACAAAAAAACACCGGGAAGGACCGGTGTTTTTTTTGTACGAGGAAAAACTAAAACTTTCTTTAAACATGCCTCCTTTATGAGTTTTGCGTTTCGGTATCTGGTTGATTTTCGATTCCACCGCCACCGGTTCCACCGCCGTTGCCGCCGCCGTTGCCGCCGCCGTTGTTGTCACCACCACCGGAATTTGATGAATTCGAATTTACAACAGTCCATCCACCAAACGTATAACCAGTCTTCGAAACACCTTGTGGTAATCCGATTGTACTGTCGTATGTACAACTTGTCAGACCATTTTGGGTTGCAGAACCTCCATCCAAATTCCATGTCGTTATGATGTTGTTTGCCTCCCATTGTGCGGTACATTCGACATTTGTAGCAGATTTAAATGTGCCAGTATCACCTGGTTGATAATTTACTGTATTACCAATAAGCGCTTGACCTGTTTCATTTAAAGTATGATCACAATGCCATCCGGTAAAATGCCATCCTTGGTACACACATGTGTTCGCTGCAAGATTATAAGTTCCATCTTGGTTGATACTTTGCGAGCTTGGAACAGAACCAGATTGTGATTCAGAACCAGGTTTGCTGCCGCAACTATACGTAATTGTATATTGATTCGGACTATATATAGCATATAATGTCAAATCACTATCTGTTGTCCATGCCGAAGCCATTGCTGAACCAGCAGTAATAATAGTATCTGTCCCATATACTGCGTTTTCATTTTGGCTCCATCCACGGAACGTGTAACCTGCATTCTCTGTAATACCTGTTGTTGCCTGAGCCAATGTCGTGTACACAGAATCATATGTCACACCATCAGTATGCGTGTAATCAGAACCTGTACCATGCAAACCTTTTTTATAAATAGCATCATATGTATTTGGATCCCAGTGTGCATACCATGTTTTTGTACCAGTCTCCGTAGAAACAGACCTGAGCGCATTATCATTAATAATCGCACCCGAACTACTTATTAATTGCGTTGTTCCGTCTTGTTCAAAAAAACCTTCAAACTTGTATCCTGTTCTACTTGGGATCGAAAAACTCTCTAATGCATTAATTGCGCTGTGCAAATCATTGGTATTAGCATACAATCCTGTTTCATAAATACTCCAAACTTTCGATGGACTGACCGCTGTCACCCCCCCAGTTTGTGTATCATGTATAACAGTCCCATTATACGCATCATTTTCACGAATAGAACTATCCAGTGTTATTTGACCAGATACAACTGGATGCCATATCGCATATAACTCCACAACATTGTCAGGAACATTATACGTAAATGGACTTTCTTGCCCATACATTGTAGATCCTTCTGTATTATCATTGCTCAATGGTGTAGAGGTATTATTTGTCATATTATAATTCGACAACCAACCACTAAATATATAACCAGTTTGTGACCATGGTCCATCTGTCAGATCCGTTGCAGTGTTGGCTTTAGTTAAACTTTGTTGACCAAATGTGACACTTTGTGTTGTGGCTGTCCCTGACACATTATGGCTATACAATGAGGTCTTTGCAACCCCAGGATAATATGTAATCGTATATGTATTAGGTGTCCACTTAGCGGTAAACGTTGATGTTCCACTGTATCCTTCCAATGTTGGTTCTGTACAGTACGGTGTTGCTACAGGATTGCTTCCTTCTATTGTTCCATTTGGATATGTTGTAGTAGGTGCGGTAAGATCCGCGAATGCAGGACATGCCATACATAAGACAAGCCCTGAGGTTAAAAATATTTTCCTCATGTGTTTCCTCCCTTTCGAAATGACTTTTTCGACTGCTGTCTCAAAGCTTTCACCATCAGCATAGAAAAAAACGAATCGGGTATGCAAGCAAAAAATTCATTTTTTTAAAACTTTTTTCATTTTTCCAGGATTTATGCCCAACACAAATATTCGAACTGATTCGTTTTTTAAACAAAAAAATATAAAATCATCGTAATAAATGCCTTGCTCAGTATGATTTTTTTTACTATGATAATCTTACAATGGAAGACAAGACAATAATATCTTTTGCAAATGTATCTGCTACATACGACGGTAAACACGATGTTTTGACCGATGTGTCCTTTAATATAAATAATGGCGCTTTCTATTTTTTAACTGGTGCCAGTGGTGCTGGTAAGACAACTTTGTTGCGCCTTATTTATCAATTACATAAACCATCTGCTGGAACGGTCAGATTGTTTAATAATGATTGCGGTACATTATCACGTTCTGAAATCACGGCATTAAAACAAAAAATGGCGATTGTTTTTCAATCTTATTCTTTGATTTCACATATGACGGTATTTGATAATGTCGCATTGCCATTGCGTGTACGCGGTTTTTCAAATGATAAAATTAAAAAATTGGTAACCAAGACTTTGGAATGGGTTGGTTTGGGTAAATATGCAAAAATGTACCCAATGGAATTAAGTGGCGGACAACAACAACGTGTGTCTGTGGCACGTGCTATTATTATTCAACCTGAAATTTTATTAGCGGATGAACCAACTGGTAATTTGGATGACGAAAACGCATCACGTTTGATGGAATTATTTATTCAAATGAATAAAATGTTGGGAACAACTATCATATTGGCGACACACAATAAAAAATTAATGGAAACATATAAATTCCCAATTATTTCTGTGGATAATCACCATGTTTCATTTGGTGGCGCAATCGATAAAAAAACATCAACAACCGAACACGCACGTCAATGGAAGGGGCCACAACCACAAAATTATTTTGCAGATTTGTCTAAACAACTTGAAGATATCGGGAAATCAGAATGAAAAAGAACACACTTGTATTTTCTATTGTCCGCGAACAGTCTATATTTATGACTGTCGTTATATCTGTTTTGACATTTTTGTCCGTGTTGGCTTTTGGAATCGCTTTATCTATTGGGACGGGCGTTTCAAATTGGAATACAAATTGGGAAAAATACGCAACTGTTCAAGTCTTGGCACATGAAAACAGCGCCAGTGTAAAAAAAATATTTGAAGAAAATTCTAATAAAATAGAATCGGTTAACGAGATTTCTAAATCAGAAATGGAACGCATGATGAAATCTTGGATATCAAGCGGTGCAAAAATTAATAACTACCTGCCCCAAATGTTTGAAATAAAATTAAAAAATGCATCTGATATGCAAATAATGAAAGAAAAGATTTCATCCAAGGCAAAATTTTTACCACATTCTGCGGCACTGCAAAGTTCTATATCTGCTGGATGGAAATTAGTATCTATAACGGTATTTGTAATGTTGTTAATGCTGGCATCTATTGGCGTATGTATATCTTGTATATCACGCAATATCGCCATGTTGCATCAACACGAATTGGAAATTTTAAATCAAGTTGGTGCCACAGATAACTTTATCGCAAAACAAATGCAAATAATTGTTGCGAAAATAAGTGCTGTTGCTTGTGCTATTGGTTTTGCTGTAGCTATACCAGTTATATGTTTAATTTTGTCTGTCGCCCACTCTGCTAAGATCGGATTGTTGGCGACATTGACATTATCTGGCATCGATGTGTTTGCCTTGATTTTATTACCAATATTTATAGTTATTTTTTCCGTATACATAACCAAGAAAACAACATTAAAAATATTGGCGGGCAAATGATTAAATATATCCCTATGTCTTTTGTATTGATATGTTGTTTTGTATTCGGCGGAATTATGTTTAAGTCTGTCACCCCACCAAGATGCGAATCGTTATTGCAAAATGATACTATATTTGTGTTAACTGGTGATGAGCGACGTATTCCTTATGCGCTAAGAAAACTTGAAAATTTACAATATGGAAATTTATATATTATTGGCGCTGGCACGGGAAATTTAACAGAACGTCCACATGTAAATATTGAATCAGAATCAAAATCTACATACCAAAACGCATTGGCGATACAAAAAATAACACAACAACAAAATCTTAATCGTATTGTTATAATAACTACCGAAGATCATATGAACCGCGCACTTTATCTTTTACGCGATGTATTGCCAGAAACAGATATTGTGCCATGTCCCGCTTCGTTAACTGGTATGTCTTCACCTAATCGTTTGAAACGTTGGGGGTTGGAATATGTTAAATACATCGTCACATTAATCGGAATAAGGGAAAGTTAAAATGTTAAGAACCATTATCTTTAAAATGTTATTGTTATTATGGTTTATTGCGTGGGCACCATTGTTGTTGGTTGGACTTGTATCAAAAAAAATGGAACGTGCTTTTGTTTTAGCGGATGCACGCGGTGTATTATTTTTTGCACGCATAATCGCAAAAATAAAATACGAAATACATTACCCTTTGTTGGATGACGAAAACGGAATACCTTTTAAACACAATATAAATCAAAGATTGGATGGACGTGCAATCATTGCATCTAAACATATGTCTGTATTAGAAGTTGCGATCTTAGTCACACATGTTCCAAATTGTTTTTTCATAATGAAACGTGAATTATTATGGATACCAATTTATGGATGGGCTTTTAAAAGGATAGGATTAATTGGTGTCAATCGCAGTCGTGGAACAACTAATATGCATTTGTTGGCGCAAAGGGTAACAGAAAATATCATGAAAGGCATGACTTTAATTATTTTCCCCGAAGGAACACGTGTTGCACCCGGACAAAAAATAAAATTAAAACGTGGATTGTTGTTTTTGGCGAACACACTCAAACTACCAATTATGCCCGTTGGTGTGGATACTGGATTATATTGGCCTAAACGTGGAAAAATGATTCCAGGTACAGCACACATATATTTTGAACACGAATTACCTTCAACTGCTACATTGGATGAAGTCAGCGAAGCAATCAATCGCCACAGTTGTTAAACCTTATTTACACCAAGATTCTCTTTTGCCGCCATTATATTTGCGACCTACCTTTTCATGAATCAAAACCGATCCTACATCACGATTATTTGCATCGTAAACATTAGCATCTATCCTTCCTGCGTATTTATCATTTTTTATATTATCGATTTCAACTTTTGAACCAACAGGAATTAATTCGCCTAATCTCTGCTTAGCATATTCAGCACGTTTTATTTCTTCTTCACATTGGCCATGAATTTCTGGTGTATCGACATTACGCAATCTAATTGATACAGACCTAATTTCAATATTATCACCAGAAAGTACATCCCCAACAAAAGTATCACCATCGACAATATATTTTACTAACACGGGCATTGCCAAACAATTATGACTGAACACGCCCGCAAAAAGTAAAATAAATAATTTTTTCATTATGGCAACTTTGGAGACCATGTTGGTTCTGTTCCATTTAAACTATCTGGCAAATCAATGTCATAAACATTTTGCCCAGTGATATCAACACTGCGTATATGACTCACCCTTTCTTCACCATCAGCGGTGCGTTCTGTTTCATAATAAACCAAACGACGAGAACCAGGCGCCCAAGATGGTGCTTCCATAAACCAACCGCCAGCCAATATTTTTTCATGTCTGCCTTCTGGATTCATAATACCAATATAGAAAGTATCATCAGCCATTTTAGTAAATGCTATAAATTGTCCATCAGGTGACCATGCCGGGGTAGCATAACGCCCTGCCCCAAAAGTAATACGTTTTTGTTTACCTGTATCTAAATCTAAAACATGAATCTGCTGTGAACCAGACATATCAGAATTAAATGCTAAATATTTACCATCCGGAGAATAAGAAGGACTGGTACTTATTCCATTACCAAACGTCAATTGTTTCAACCCCTTGTTCGCAATATCGTATTCATAGATATTCGTTACACCATTTTTAACCAAAGACAACGCAACCTTTTTTCCATCTGGTGAAAAACGTGGTGCAAAACTCATACCACCAAAAGTACCTAATTTTGTTTGATCCCCATTTTCTAAATCAAGAATCCAAACCATCGGATCTTCATTACGATAAGACAAAAACACAACCGTAGACATATTTGGTGAAAAATGTGGCGACATCACAAAAGTATTCTTGTCAGATATGTAACGCATTCCGTAACCATCTTGATCCATTATCGCCATCCGTTTTACACGATTTGTGACTGAACCTGTTTCAGCTATGAAGACAATTTGAGTATCAAAATATCCGACCTCTCCTGTCAATCTTTCATAAATAGCATCCGCCATTATATGAGCAAGCCGACGTGCTGATTTCTTAGAAGCAATCAAACTTTGTGCTTCTATTTGTTCTTGACCATTAATATCCCATAAATAAAATTCCAGTTTATACTTATCTTTGCCCTCTGGTTTAACAGAAGCTTGAACCAAAGCCTGTGTTTTTATTGCATTCCACAATGTAAAATCTGGCATTTCATTCATTTTTACAAATTCAGGAAAAGCATCATGATTAACAATTCTAAACAAACCTGTTCTTTTTAAATCATTTTCTACAACTTCGCGCAACATTTTTGCATCAGATTTAGATACACCATCTGTTGTTTCAAATTTTTGAACAGCGATTGATATTGGATCGACACCACCAGCAACAACATCAACATGTAATTCTGCTTTTGCATTTGACACAAACACAAAAGAAAATATTGTCATGATTAAACATATAAATTTACGCATTATAAATCCTTTCCTTGTTCTTATTAAATATAAAAATTTTAACACGCAAATATAAAAAATCAAAAAAAATATTACATACACAAAAGTCGATACAACCGCCAATACCCGCGCCATCACAAGTATAAATACAAATGTATTGACAAATGTAAATACAATGATATAGTCATTTGTAATCACGGTTGTATAGGAGATTGTCTATGCCCAATGTAATGCAACAATTATTCGTAATGAATATCGAATCTTTGTTAAAAGAATATGCGGCGTATCGCGCATTTAATAAATCAGATTGTGTTATAAATATGCGTATTCCACATCAAATATTGGAAAAGATAAAAGAACTTGCAGACGCACAACATGTTCCGTACCAATCGTTAATATCATCCGTTTTGTTTTCTTTGGCCAATATAGATGATTCAAAAAAAGATTAAAATAAAGACAAAAAACACCGCCCAATTGGGCGGTGTTTTATAATAGCCAAACCGATTACCAAACACCTGTAATTTCTGGACAACCAAGTTGTTGTTGACCTGCTGTTGACAAGAAGAACGACAAAACAAGTCCGATCAAGAACAAAATCGCAAAACCAACCAGCAAACCAATTCCTTTATCTTTCAAATCTTTCATTTCTACCTTACCACTGGATATATATCCCCATGCCCAACCAGCGATATAAAATGCAGCACCCACAAAGGCCAATGTTCTTAACAGAGAAAATACATTTTTAAATTCTTTTACCAAAGCACACACAGGGGCGTAATTAACATCCGCGAATGCTGGTACAGACACCATCATTGCAATTATTGCGAAATTAACCTTATTCATAACTTTCTTCATATAAAAACTCCTTTCTTTGTATATTATTCTATCACAAAAAAAAGACATAAACAAATAAAAAAAGCGCCAATTTAAATATTGACGCCTTTTTCAAAAAAACATTTCTTAACTGCCCATAGACGGAACAACTACAAATCTGTTTTTCAAAACTTGTTTTTTGCCACATCTTGCGCAACCACATTTTGGTGCACCTTGTTCTTCGTTGTAAACAGGAACAATAGCTCTTCTGTCATTGCGTTCAAAACCAAAAGTATCGTCATTGTACAAATCAGCACAATTTGTATTACGATAAACAACTTTCTTAGCATCTTTTAAAGAACGAATGTCATTGTTAAATTTTTGACCTTTTTCGTTGTAGTAATATACGCAATCTTTACCTTCTTGACGATAACGCAAATCTGTTTTGTAATAATCATAACCTGAACAGCCTGCAATCAAAGTCAAACCCAAGATAGACAATAAAACTTTATTCATTTTGTTTTCCTTATGCTTTGTTTTCTCTCTATTACTCCGATTCGTTACCTAAATTTTGACACAAATATTCTCATTGTCAAGTTTTATATAAAAAACACACTAAAGTATATTTTTATGGTATAATAAAGACAACAAAGGTGAAAAACAATGCACTATTCTGATTTTTTGTTATCAAACACAAAAAAATTACTTTTACAGGCACTACGTGGTGGCTATGCTGTACCAGCATTTAATTTTTATAATATGGAAACATTAAACGCGATACTGGCAGCAGCAGAAATCACAAAAAGCCCGGTTATATTAGCTGTTTCTGAAAGCGCATTAGAATACATGGGCGACGATGTTTTAATGGGAATGATAAGGGGTGCAAAATATAAAAAGAATCAGATTGCGTTACATTTGGATCATGGACACAGTTTTGAATCATGTAAACACGCGATTGATTTAGGATTTTCATCAGTCATGTTTGACGGATCCGCCCTGCCATTATCAGAAAACATAAAAATATCACGTCGTATCGCGGACTATGCACATAAATTCGATGTATCTGTCGAAACAGAACTTGGCGTCCTGGCAGGCTTTGAAGACGAAAAAACAAATTCCGAAACACATTCTTATACAGACCCAGATTTAGTTCGCGACTTTGTCAAAAAAACACAAACCGATTCGTTGGCTATTGCGATTGGAACTTCACATGGTGCATATAAAAGAAAAGATAAAAACGAATCGCTTCGCTTTGATATATTAAAACAAATTGCAAAAAATATTCCGAACACCCCACTGGTTTTACATGGTGCTTCCAACATCCCACAAAAATATGTTCAAAACATAAATAAATTCGGTGGCAATATAAAAAATGCCTATGGAATTTCGCCAGCGCAAATTCGTAAAGCAATCAGCATGCATATTACAAAAATCAACGTAGATTCTGATTCCCGTTTGGCATTTACCGCAGCGCTTCGTGAATATTTATATAAAAACAAAAACAATTTCAATCCACGCGATTATTTATCTGCTGCTGCAAAAGAAATGACTAAAAATTGCATTGATGAAATAAAAAATATCATGCACAGTAATAATCATGCAAAATAAAATAATATCTGATTTATTTGAAATGCGGGATGAAAAATTTGCAAAATTCAACGCAAGTTTAATGCCTGGCACTGCACAAAATGTAATTGGTGTCCGAACACCAAATTTAAGAAATTATGCTAAAAAAATTACATCGCCAGATAAATTTTTAAATTCTTTGCCACACAAATATTTTGAAGGAAACCAAATCCATGCATTCATATTATCCGACATACGTGATTTTGAACAATGTGTGAACTTGACTGATAAATTTTTACCGTATGTAGATAATTGGGCTACATGCGATCAATTAATACCAAAAAGTTTTGCAAAAAACACTGATGCTCTTTTGCCATGGATACAAAAATGGATAAAATCAAATCATGTTTATACGGTTCGCTTCGCAATCGGATTATTGATGCGGTATTATCTCGATAAAAAGTTTAATTCAAAATACGCAAACATGGTTATCAACGTAAAAAGCGAAGAATATTATATCAATATGATGCGTGCTTGGTATTTTGCCACTGCATTAGCAAAAAATTGGGATGAAGTTATCGGTATAATAGAAAACAAAAAACTCGATTTATGGACACACAATAAAACAATTCAAAAATCAATTGAATCATTTCGGATTACAGATGAACATAAAAACTATTTAAGAAAATTGAAAAAGTAAAAAACACCGCCCTTTTCAGGGCGGTTATTTTATTAAAAGTACTCTGCACCATTATTATCCATGATACTCATAACACAAACATTATCTTCCCATCTCACACCACCATCTACTAAATATTTTTGTAAAACAGATTTCAACCGTGAACAATTAGACTCTGTAGTATCATAACATTTAACACGATTATCAACCCCTGACTGTCCGCCTATGGCCCTACAAACATGTGGATATTTATCCCACATATATTTTGCGTCCCTTTTTTGGTTATCAAATCCAATGGCAAATTCATTGACATCATCAAATTCAAACACCATAACATCTTCACCCATACACACAACATAATCTTGCCCTACTAATTTAGATTTTGTATCCATAGGCAAACATTCTAAATCATGTGTACTAGCATAGGCTTCTACTAGAACTTTATAACCTAAATCTTGTACTTCAACATCCTTAAACATTCTGTTACAATATGCTTCAAATTTAGAATCTTTGCATGGATTTTCCGGAATACACTCATGTGTTTTTTCCACCCATATTTTATCCGACTTTGATTTACATCTGTTTCTCGCCCCTTCATAGTCATCAGCAATCGCACTATTAACTACGACCACACCTAACAATGATGCCAATATTATTTTTGATACTTTCATTTTTTCTCCTTTTTATTAACAATTACAATCTGATTGTGTTTTCCAACAATCATTATATTTATCACATTGTTCTTCAGAATAACCCGATGGGCAATCTTCTTCACACATTTGATTGATACTTTCTTTTGGGGTAAGTTTTTTGGTATTCAAACCATTTACACCACCTGTTTTTTTCCCTTTTAACTTTTCAGATAACTTTATATTTCCATATATACCTATACCTGTTGCAACCAATGTTGTTATGCCGGCTATCTTAAATCCCTGTGTTGATTTTTCACATTTTTTCAATGCATCATATTTTTCATCACGTTGCTTCGTTAATCTTTCAATTTCACTGTCCAACATTTGATTACGTATATCTAAATCAGATCCAGCATTTGCTATGAACGGAACAAACATCAAAAATATCATTAATATGCGTTTCATTTCTTTTCTTCCGTTTGGGTTTCTGTTTTTTCTTTTTTCTGCTGATTTATTTTTACACCCTGAACTATCGCCGCAGTACCAGTCGCAGCAACACCAACTCCACCAACCACAGTAGCAGCAACCCAGCCCTTCTTTGTGTTTTCACAACGTATCATTTCTGAATCTATTTGGGCGATTTCTTTTTTTAATTCGTTAACGATTTGTTCTTTGTATTGAACCTGGGCCGCGATATCATCATCAGCACCAAATGTACTGAATACAGGCATAAATAAAAATATAAATAACATTCTCTTCATGCGTGTAATTATATCATATTTTTATAACAAAAAAAAGCCGACAAGCGGCTTTTTTTCATGAATTATAACAAGACAAATATTATTTTGCCCTTTCAACATATTCAAGTGTTTCAGTATTCACAACAATTCTTTCACCTTGTTCAATAAATGTTGGAACCTGAACACGAACACCATTATCCAAAATAGCTGGTTTACCACCACTGCTGGTTGCTGTTTGCCCCTTTAATGCGGGTTCCGTTTCTTCAACAGTTGCAACAACAGTCTTTGGCAAAGTGATTGATACAGGATGTCCTTCTACAAAGTTTGCCTTTACCAACATTTCAGGTGCCAAGAATTTCATTTGTTCACCCAAAGAATCATTTGGCATTGTAAATTGTTCATAATCTGACAAATTCATAAAGAACGCATCTGTACCATCAGAATACAAATATTGACATTCCAAATCTTCAACCATTAATTTTTCAACTTTGTCTTCTGCGCGCCAACGATCACCGCCCTTGTTTCCAGAATCAATATCACGCAAGTCTGCCTGAACAAAAGCACCACCCTTACCTGGTTTAACTTTTGTAATAGAAGTTACTGAATAACGTTTTCCGTTGTGAGAAATAACCCAACCCACACGCATATCATTTGCAATATAAGATGCCATTTTTTTACCTCTTATTAAATTTTCCGCCACAAGGATATAATAAAACTTATCTTTTCGCAACAAAAAACGGCGCACAGGCGCCGTTATAAATTCATTTTATTTGCATTACATACGCATTGGCATCAATACAAACAACGAATCAGTATCTTTTTCCGTAGATTTAATAATCGTTGGTGACAAAGATTCCTGCATTTCCATTTGGAATTTTTCACCTTCGACCTGACCAGCAACATCAAGCAAGAACTTCACATTAAAGTTAATAGAAAATGTTGCATCGCCATTATATTCGATATCCAATTCTTGGGTTGCTGTCCCGGCATCCGGACTGGACGCATTGATAACCAATTTGTTCATTGAAAACGCCAATTGAACAGATTTTGTTTTATCCATACTCGCCACAGAAACCAAATCCACCGCATTAACAAATTGTTTTCTGTCCAAAACAGCGATTTTATCATTGCCCTTTGGAATAACAACACGATAATTTGGATATTGAGCATCAACCAATTTACTGGTCAATGTAGCAGCACCAACCGTGAAACGTGCCTTTGTATCAGACAATTCCACCAGGACATCGTCAACATTTGCATCTTCCAATAATTTAGACAATTCACCAATAACACGACGTGGAATAATAACCGAAGGCATACCAGCAGAACCATTTGGTGCAGTAATAGCACACAAAGCCATTCTTTGCGCATCAGTCGCAACCGCAGTTAATTTACCAGTATCTTCTGAGATATGGAAATATATTCCACACAAATGATAACGAACATCATCTGTTGGAATTGCAAATTTAGTCTGATTAATCAAATGAGCCAAATCACCAGTTGTCATTTGGAATTTCGTACTTAAATTACCACCAGCCATTACTGGGAAATTTTCAGCCGACAATGTTGGTAAATGGAACACAGCACGACCACTTGATACAACCAGTTTATCACCAGATTGTTTAAACTTGATTTCTGCATCATCTGGCAATTTACGAACAATATCATATAACATCTGAACCGGAACAGTTATTTTACCAGACAAAGTAATATCCGCAGCAACATGTTCAACCAATTCCAAATCAACATTTGTCGCAGACAAAATTAAATCATCAGCCACTTCTATTTTAACATTAACCAATATCGGTAAAGCCGCACGTTTTTCAACAATAGATTGCATGTGTCCTAATGCGCGGATTAAAACCTGACGAAACACCGAAAATTCCATAATACACTCCTGTTTCTTTTTCTTATTTTTTTCTTTCTTTAACAGAGATTTTACCAAAAAATACCGATTCGGTGCAAGAATAAACTTAGCATTTGAAAAACCTTCAAAATGTTGACAAAAATTATTTTGTTAATAACTTTTCCAATTTACTTTTTACTTTTTTCAAATCGTCATATTTCTTTATTGAACCTTTTTCAGCAAAGGATATATCGCCAGTTTCTTCGGACACAACCAAAATAGTCGCCTTTGAATTTTCGGACATTCCCAACGCAGCACGATGACGCGTTCCATATTTCCATTGCAATTTGTTTTGTGATAAAGGCAATATTGCCCCAGCATATGCAACTTTGTTATCAACAATTATTACCGCGCCATCATGCAAAGGTGTTTTATTAAAAAACAAAGTCAAAAGTAATTCGCTTGATATAATCGCATTTATTTTTGTGCCGTATCTTTCAATATTAATATCATCCATATCATCTGTGAAAACGATCAATGCACCCGTATGTTTTTCAGACATATAAGTTACGGCTTTCATAATTTCTTCTACTGATTTTTGTTTAGCAGAAAGATTTGATTCACTTTGCTTAAAAGCAAACAATACATTTTTCAACCCTTTGATGTTTCCCATCAAAGCCAAAATTTTTCGTAATTCTGGTTGAAAAATAACTATCAAACCAACAGATAAAAACAATGCAATCCAATGTAAAAATCTGCCCAACAAACGCAAATGAAGCCAAGGCAAAACAAAACTTAATGCCCATAATGCACCAAGTCCAATCAAACCACGCACCAATTTTTCAGACGATGTGTTTTTTATAAAACTTACATAAAAAGCATAAACTATTATGCAGATTATAGCTATTTGAATCAAACTTAACCAATCGAACATTTATTTTATCTCCTTTGTTTCAAAAAATTCTTGAACTAAAACCTTTACAGGTTTGTTCATCCAATCTGGATCATCGCGTTTCCTTGGCGCACCATTTTTTATTGCTGTTTCATACGGATTAGGATCTGCTAACCAGCTCTCTATCAAATCACCAGCCAACAATCCCGCAACAAATCCACCAGCAATACTCAGTCCACCAGTTAATGGCGACAATAATAAACCAATTCCCACGGCAGATCCAACCTTTTCTGCAACCGCAGCGCTATTTAATTTGAAATCAGGTTCTGCCAAATTACCAGTTATTTGCATTGCGTTTACTAAATTCCCAGACAAAGATAATTTTAATCCACGCACAGGAACCGAAGCCAAAGACATTTGAATTTTTTCCTTGCCCAAATCTAAAGTTCCAGCAAGTCGCACATTTATAACATGTGTTTCAACCGCCACACCATTTTGTGTTTCTATTAACCCATTACGTAATTTCACATTAGCAATCGCATTGTCTATCACTATTCTGTCACGTTTTTTTCCAGTAAACATATCTTCCACATTATGACGCAAAGTTGTCAAGAAATCACCACCATACATATATTCAACTAAATCAGCATGTGCATGTCCTTTGTCTACAGAATATACAATCACAGGTCCAGTAATCGTTTTCATTATTCCAGACATATCTGAACCCTGGGCTTCCACATAAAAATCTACATTCACAGGCAACCCAGATATAATATCATTAACCCTTACCTGTTTCAAAATTTCCCCGACATAAACATTTTCACCTGTGGCTGCTGCCCGGACAGTATACATTCCTTTTTCATCGATATTACCAACCATCACTGCCCTTATATCACCATTACCAATACCGACATGCGCATCAACGTCCAGCGCATGATTTTTAACATGTAACTTAATATTTGTATTAACTAAATCTAAATCTCTATAAACCACAAAATGTTTCAAAGATGTTTCTATGTCTGCGTTTATACCATATAAAAACTGACCGAATAATGGCATATCATGAAAAACATTCAAATCACGATTTGGACGTATCCATTCCCTGCCTGCACCAAACCATTCTGGGAAAGACTTATAAAGATCAATACCATCTGATGTTATCTTAGCATTTAATACAGGTGTCTTTTTTGACCAATCATATGAACCTGAAATCGTCATAGAATTTCCCTTGATTAATATTGAAGACTTTCTCAAAGATATTTTCTTTCTGTCAATTCCACCAGCAATATTTAATTTTATCTTTGGCAATTGTATCATGTTTATATTGAACCAATCAGTTGATTTTTTTATATTCGGTATCTCACCACGAATAACAAAATCTATTGGCATTTTACTGGTACCTTCCAAAGCAATGTCTGCAATCAACGCTTCCCCACCCGTAGCAAAAGCAATTCTTACTGGATATATTTTTCGCTCTTGGTTGTATTCAGAAAACTGTATAACGAAAGGAAAATTTGTATCATATGGTTTAACCCAACCACTGTATTCACGATTATCATGTCGCATATAATTACTGATACCAAAACTGGCTAATTGGTATTTATCACCAAATATATCTACATACAAATTTTCAACATCTAACCCACCAAAAGGGAATTGTTCCACTGGGTACGTTTCGAATTCTTTTTCTTCCTTTTCTTCGGATACTTTTTCATTTTTTGAAACATCATTAAAGACGATAGAATTTTGTCCTTTGGCATTTTTTTCTATGATTACTTTCGCATCTTGAACACTTATGTTACGAATCACAGGATGAGAAGAAAACAAAGAAAACAAATTCAAACGCACATTTATTTTCTTTGCGGAAAACAGATTTTTGTTTTTTGCCCATTCTGCATTTGGTATACGAACATCATTTAGTTCTATTTTTGGATGCAAAGAAAAATTCCAAGCTATTTCACCGTCTATTTCTATGGGCATATTTGTTGTTTCGCGCAACACAGATAAAATATTTCCGCGCAAAGATTCAAGATTTACCTGATTCAATGCGATAATAAATGCCACAATAAGCCCCATAAAGAAAAAGGCTATGAATCTCAACAACAAAATATGTCTTTTATAAAAAGTGTACAAAAACATATCTTTACCCTATGGCATCTTCAATTCTAAAAACTTTATTACTGATTGCATAAAATCGGGCACGTCAGCACATAAAGTTATTTCCTTATTTGTTCCAGGATGCCTCAAATTTATCCTATATGCAAATAAAAATAATTTTTGCGTATTTAAGACGGAACCAAACACACCTTCCATTCCCCCACGACGCATACCATACAGATCATCACCAACAATAGGTGCATTTAATGAAAACGCGCTATGCAACCTTAACTGGTGGGTCCGCCCAGTCTTTGGCGAAAACAAAACCCATGTTAACAAACCAGCCGCTTCACTTAAAACTTTATATTCTGTAATAGCACGTTGTGCAGCAACATTATCCGGAATTTTCGAAAATTCCTCAAAAACCTGCCCTTTGGCAACATAATTATCTATGATTCCAGATTTTTGCGCTATATTACCTTGCAAAAGCGCCAGATATTCTTTATGTGCAACCTTATTCTGAAATTGCGCGGATAAATTTTGTGCAGCTTTTTGATTCTTGGCGACAACCAACAAACCACTTGTTTCCTTGTCTATTCTGTGTACCAAAGATATTTTATCATAAGGAAACAACGCCGCAGCCATTTTATCTACAGATTTCTTTATACCAGTACCGCCCTGTACAGCCAAACCCGCAGGTTTATTAAAAACAACCATATCAGAATCGTTATAAATTATACATTTCCGTAATTTCTCTAAATCATCCAGAGAATATTTCACACCAGTTTCTGTTTTATTAACATTCTTGTACGATTGTAATGTGGGGGGCACACGCACCATATCCCCACTCTGCAATATCTCTGTTCCCTTACAACGTGAAGAGTTTATTCTTATCTGACCGCCACGACAAAGTTTATAGAAATCGCGTTGCAACATTCCTGGATAATGCCTAAGGAACCAACGCAACAACCTTGTTCCAGATTCAACATCAGAAATAGTTACAAAACCCGCCATAAATCATTCACCATAAACGATAGAAACAATATTTTTGTCCCCATCTGCACAATTTCCTGTTGCGCCACTTTCCTTGTGTTCCGAAGAAATATAACCAACAGAATCTGTCCATGCTTTGGTTACCAATGCCTCACAATCAGACTTTGACAAACCGGTTATTTTCACAATAAATTGACGTGTGTTATACGGATTCACCGCCAATTCATAATTACCACCATAAGGATTTTTATTACTTACTGACATGGCCGCAAAAATTGTAGAATTGTCAATGTTTGAAAAATCGTCATAATCACCTAAAAGGCTACGCACCCCAGAAACAATTGTGACGACATCATCTGTTACACGTGACTGCTTTTGTCTGTTTATTCCCAAAGAAATCAACGCAAATGCAGTAGCGGTTAACATACCCATAATAGCCAACACACCAACCATTTCAATCATTGAACGACCTGATTCTTGTTTCATATTTACACCTCTATTTACTTTTTATATATTATATAATATCATATTTATTATGAATATTCAATTTAGAGATTTAATAGAAAATGCGCCCATATCTCCAGGCATATACAAAATGTATGATGCCGATGGGAATCTTTTGTACGTGGGCAAAGCAAAAAATATATTAAATCGTCTGCGTCAGTATATTGATATTTCTAAACTAGAAAATCACAAACAAGTTATGCGATTGTTGGTTAAACGTGTAGAATGGGAAACAACAGCGACAGAATCTGATGCTTTGGTTTTAGAACAAAAACTTATTAAAACATTAAAACCAAAATACAATGTTATGTTAACTGATGGGAAAATGTACCCAATGTTGGCATTAACAAAACATGAATTTCCACGTTTGTTAAAATTTCGCGGAAAAATATCACAAAAAAAAGATGTCTTTGGTCCATATCCATCTGTACACGCATTGAATGATACGATAAAAACAATCCAACGGGTTTGTAAATTAAGAACATGCACAGATACATTTATGAACAATCGTTCACGACCATGTCTTTTATACCAGATAGGAAGATGCAGTGCACCATGTTGTTTACCACAAACAGACTATGATACAAATATTCAATTAGCACGACGAATTTTGACTGGCGACAGCGAACCGATCATCGAAGATTTAACAAAAATGATGAAAGATTTTTCTGACAAAACAGACTTTGAAAACGCTGCTATTATGCGTGATAAAATAACCGCATTAACACAAACTACTAATCGCGGTATACGACAGAATCAGCCGTACACGCAAAATTTACAATGGGATGAAAAAGTATCAGATCTAGAACAATGGTTGGGATTAAAATTAAATTGTATTGGTGTGTTTGATAATTCACATCTGTTTGGAAAACAACCCGTTGGTGCAATGATTGCATTTGGGCATAACGGCTTTATAAAATCATCTTATCGTCATTTCAAATTGCGCGATTGTTCACGTGCAGGAAACGACATAGCAATGATGGAAGAATTTGTTACACGTGCTATAAATGATATTCCACAACTTGACCTGATAATTGTAGATGGCGGACCAGCGCAATGGAACATCGCAAACAAAGTATCAAACAATCGTATCCCCGTTCTTGGGGTAGCAAAAGGTGTCGTTCGAAATGGTGATGAACATTTTATCATGCCAGATGGTTCAGAAAATAGAACCTTGAAAAAAGATTCACCTTTGTTCTTGCTTCTACGTACAGTTCGCGACGAAGCACATCGATTCGTTATAACATATCATCGCACAATACGCGCAAAACAATTAACAGCATCCGTATTAGATGAAATAGAAGGAATTGGACCAACACGAAAAAAACAGTTACTTCAACATTTTGGTTCTGTGCGTTCTATAATGGATGCCGACTTGAAATCATTATCTCTTGTTCCCGGCCTTGGTGAAGTGGCTGCAAAAAAAATATATGCATATTTCCATTCATAGGTGTTATAATTGTCTTTATCAAAGGAGTATAAAATGAAAATATTTGTTAACTTTTTATCTATTTTTAGAATATTGGCCGCATTTGCGATAATATTTACAATGATGTTTAATCTGCCTTGGATTACATTTATATTATTTAGTTTGGGTGCAATATCAGATTGGTTTGATGGATATCTTGCAAGGAAGTATAATTGTTGCACAAAAATCGGTGGTGTATTGGATCACATTGGCGACAAATTATTAGTATGCAATGCATTGATTATGTTGGCACTTATGGGACCCGTATGGTACATAGTTATTCCAATTATATTTATGATTGCACGCGAACTGTACATAAGCGGTTTACGTGAATTTTTAGGAACACAAAAAATAGAAATGCCTGTACCAAAGGCACGTTTTTCAATGGGTAAAATAAAAACAACAATTCAAATGATTACAATTGGTGCGTTTTTATTATGGTTTGCACTGTTTGCTTCTATCACCCCAGAAACCACCAGCAAAATATTATTTAATGTGATTTATGTTTTACAAAAAATTGGTATATCTGGATTATGGATTGCATTGTTTGCTTCTATTTGGAGTGCAATACAATACACATTTACTTTTGCACAAAAATTAAAAAATAAAAAATAATAGAAAATCTAGAATTAAAAATCCGCCTTTACGGCGGATTTTCTTTTGTATATGATTTTGATTACACAAATAAATCTTTTACAAATTGTGCATGTTCAGTAATAAATTTGAATCTGAATTCTGGTTTTTTACCCATCAAATCATAAACCAAAGTTTTTGTTTTTTCCGTATCTTCTTGACCATCTTCTGTCTTTGGTGGCAAATCAACACGAATCAAACGACGTGTCTTTGGAGACATAGTTGTTTCTTTTAATTGATTGGGCATCATTTCCCCCAACCCTTTGAATCGAGAAATTTCTATTTTTTTATTTTTGTATTTATTATTTTTCAAATCTTCCAATTCTTCATCCGTATCAACATAGATTGATTCTGTACCATATGTTAATTTATAAAGTGGCGGACAAGACAAATATAAATGACCACCATAAATCAATTGTGGCATATATTGATAGAAAAACGCCATAAGCAACGACGCGATATGACTACCATCCACATCAGCATCAGTCATAACGATAATTTTTTCATAACGCAATTTAGAATCATCCCAATCTTTGACAGTTCCTGCACCAATAATATCTATCAAATCATTTAATTCTTTGTTTGCGCTGAATCTTTCATCAGAATTAGACAACACATTTAAAACCTTACCACGCAAAGGCATAATCGCTTGGGTTGCACGATCACGCGCCTGCTTTGCGGTTCCGCCAGCAGATTCTCCCTCAACAATGAACAATTCTGTACCTTCGACACCGTGTTTAGAACAATCCGCCAATTTTGCCGGCATACGAATTCTTTTAGTAGGTGTTTTACGTGCAACATCTTTTACTTGTTTTGTCTTGATACGCGCATTTGCTAAATTCACCACAAAATCTAATAGAGCATTAGCCGTCTTTGGATCTGAAGCCAAAAACATTTCCCACGGATCGCGTAAGGCATTTTCTGTATATCTTGCAATCTCTGGATTAGACAATTTTTCTTTTGTCTGTCCCAAAAATTGTGGTGTTTTATAAAACACAGAAACAATCGCAGCCACAGAATCAAAAACATCTTCGCTGATGATAGATGCCGCCGCTTTGTTATTTACCTTTTCGCCATAAGCCTTTAATCCCTTCGTAATAGCAGCCTTGAAACCACTTTCATGTGTTCCACCGTCTATGGTCGCAATCGTATTACAATATGATGCAAAAAATCCATCATCAGAAGCCGCACCATTTTCATCAGTTAAAACAGTCAACGCCCATTCAACGCGTCCAGAATCATCAGGGAAATCTATCGCGCCACTGAATATCTTTGGCAAAATACGTGGCTTAGAATCTGTCTTTTCCGCGATAAAATCTGCCACACCATTTGGATAGTAAAAAACTTTATCCGTATCGATATTCATATCTTCGGTAATAAGTGCCGGATTACAATGCCACTCTATTTTCACACCACGTGACAAGAAAGATTTTGCACGCGCCATACGGTAAATTTTCACCGGCTTAAATACCGCATTTTCACCAAAAATCTTATCATCCAAAGTAAAACGAACACGTGTTCCATGTGCCTTGGTCGGTGCACCTTTTGTAATGGGGGTTACAGTTTTTCCACGGGAAAAAGCCTGTGTCCATTCGAAACCGTCCCTGGATACCGTTACAATCATTTCAGACGACAAAGCATTAACAACCGCAGATCCCACACCATGCAAACCACCACTGGTTTTATAAACATTGTTATTAAATTTTCCCCCGGAATGCAGGGTTGTCAAAATCACTTCCAGAGCAGATTTTCCAGGATATTTAGGATGTTCATCAACCGGAATACCACGTCCATCATCTGTTATTTCAATAGTCTTCGAATCAATTAAATTTACGACAATCTTTTTAGCAAACCCAGCAACCGCTTCATCGATAGAATTATCCATAATTTCCACCGGCAAATGGTGCCAAGCCTTTTCATCTGTACCACCGATGTACATACCCGGGCGCAACCGCACAGGTTCCAAACCTTCTAGTACTTGTATATCAGATGCATCATACTTATTCATATCTTTCCCATATCTAAATCAGGACATTATTAGAACATTTTTAAATTTTTAGCAAGTAAAAGTATTTTTTATTCCCAAAAAACAGCAAAAAATAATATAAAAACAGTCTTGATTTTTGCCATAACATAACTATATATTTCATACAAAATGATTTAAACAGGTAGAAATATGAACAAAAATCCATATGAAGTTTTAGGTGTCGCCCGCGATGCCAGCGATATCGACATCAAAAAAGCATATCATAAATTAGTTATGAAATATCACCCAGATAAAAATCCGGGCGACAAATCAGCCGAAGAAAAATTCAAAGAAGTCAACAATGCTTTTGATATCTTAAAAGACCCACAAAAACGTGCTGCTTATGATCGTTTTGGCGATGCCGCTTTTGCTGGTGGCAATGGCGCAAGTGCTGGTGCTGGGTTCGGTGGTAATCCATTTGGAAACGGGAATTTCCATTTCAATATGGGTGGTGGCGACATGGGCGGTATGGAAGACATTTTACGTGAAGCCATGCGCGGTTTTGGATTTGGCGGTGCTGGTTTTGGCGAAAACGGACACGGACGTGCACAGCGCGGTCGTGATTTGCTGGACGAAGTAGTTATTGATTTAAAAGACGCCTTTTTTGGTAAAAACCACACAGTAAAATTCACCAGTGCGGTAAAATGTGAAAAATGTGATGGAAATGGAACCGCAGATGGCAAACCTGCAAAACCATGTACAACATGCGGTGGTACGGGCTATGTCCACACGCGTCAGGGATTTTTTGCGGTTGAAACACCCTGCCCCGATTGTCAGGGTCTTGGTAAAAAGATTGAAAAAAAATGTTCTGCGTGTGATGGCACTGGAACAACCACCAAACAACGAACATTGGATGTAAAGATTCCTGCCGGAATCATAGATGGTGCGCGCCTGCGTATGGCGGGCATGGGCGAAGCCGCCCCTAACGGTGGCACACCGGGCGATTTTTACATAGATATTCATATCCGTCCAAACGAAAAATTTGAACGCGTTGGCAATGATTTATTAATGCACCAAGATTTAGATTTCACAACACTTGCATTGGGTGGCGAAATAGAAATCGAAACAATTGACGATAAAAAATTATCTGTAAAAATTCCATCTGGTACCCAGGTTGGTGAAAAATTACGTGTCCGTGGACATGGTATGCCCACAGGACGCGGTGGATTTGGCGATTTGTATATTGAAATCGGAATTGTAATTCCAAAGAAATTGACCGAAAAACAGAAAAAAGCATTAAACGAATTTGCCGACACAAAACCTGCTAAGAAAGGTTGGTTTTAATCTGCAAATTTCTTTTTTTAAGGGTGTTTTTTATATCAAAAACCGTTTCGTTTTTTCGTAATTTTTTTATACCTTTTTGCAAAATTTTTTACAAATTTAAAAAAAAAAACTTTTCATTTTTTATCAAAAGAGGTATTTTTTACAAAAAAATCACCTGTTGCGCATACCAGAAATCTGCGAAAAATGAAAAAAGTTTAAAAAAATTAAATTTTTTGCTTGCGTACCCGATTCGTTTTTTTCTATGGTGATAATAAGATCTTTGAAACAAGGATCCCAAAAGACATTTCAAAAGGGAGGAAACACATGAGGAAAATCTTTTTAACCTCAGGACTTGTCTTATGTATGGCATGTCCTGCATTCGCGGATCTTGGTCCAACCAATCATATTATGACCGGGAATCCAGCAACAGAAAGTAACGATCCAGCAAGCTGTCAATATCCAACTTTGGAAGGTTACACAGGAACATCAACATTTACCGCTATTTGGACAGCTAATCCATATAAAATTACATATTATCCTGGTGTAGCTACTGCACCATTAGTGGCAAGCAACCCACATACAGTGTCAGGTACAGCAACCGACCAACAGGTAACGTTTGATGCGAATGTCACATTAAAAAGTAATACTGCATCAGATTTAACTGGGGGTGCATGGGCGCAAACCGGTTATTCATTTGATGGATGGAGATCAGATCACGAAATTTTAAGCAATGCATCAACTCCAGCATTAACAGACAATAACACAGCCGGTGGCGCTGCTACTTATACGGAAGGTGCAACGCATTATAATGGTAACCAGTTAAAATATAAAGTACCTGGTGATACCAAAATGTATGCGATATGGAATCCAAATAAATCTGGTAAGATAACTTTGGACAGTTCTGTTTATCCATCCAATAACACAGGTGCAACTGCTAAATATACCACATCAACTGGTGTAACAGCCGTTTCACCAGATGAAGTATTTTCTATCTATGAAACAGCTTTGTATGATTGGGCTGAAGGTCAAACAAGTGCACCAGCAGCTCTTACCCAATTTACACCACCAACAAAAACTGGTTATACATTTGGTGGTTTTTATGAAGCCGATGGAACTACACAAGTTATAACAAACGCTGGTGCGATTGTTGAGGCAGCTGCTCTTAGGTCTGTTTCTGCAGTAAACGGCACAAAAATATGGTATGCACATTGGACTGCAGACCCAGTCACAATTCATTATACTTGTGGTCTCGTGCCAGCAACTGCTTCAACTGGTACACCAGGAAACGCTGTAGGCGGAACTGCACCATCAGATTCAAGCAATCTTACATATGACGGCGCATGGTCACTTTCCGCAGATGCTGGCGGTTGCGCTCTGAATGGTTATCACTTCGTTGGATGGGAGTGCAATAAAGATCTTGCTACTGGCGAAGACAATCAAGAATACGCCGCAACATGTGGCTCAGGTGCTAACATTAATACTTGTACAGTATCTGCAAGTGGTCAAACGGCCAAATGGACAGGTACAGTTACTTGTAATGCTAAATGGGCAGCAAATACAATTGGTACAAACTTCGTCTTGGGTACTGGCGCAACAGCAACTCAAGATGGTGGTACAACTTGTACTTACGATGGCGCTATCACGTTGCCACAAGGCGTCACAAAGACAGGTTACACGTTCGGAGGATGGACTGTTACAAATCCTTAATCGTGCGACTAACGATTTTTTGGTTTTTCCTTGTACAAAAAAACACCGGTTCCTTCCCGGTGTTTTTTTCTCTCCTTTTCTTGTTCGCTTGAACAAAACTTTATTTACAAATTTTTATCATATCATCTATTTCAGCATTTAATATCAAATCACATGCCTTTTGTTTTTCTATTTGCGATAATGCATAAACCACCGTCGCATGATCACGACCACCACAAACGTTACCTATTTCTGATAATGATAAATTTGTTGAATCTTTTAATGCTGCCATCATTATTTGGCGCGCACGAACCAGACGACGCGCACGCGAATTTCCACAAATTTCATCGTATGACAAAGACATTTTTTCACACATAGCCTTTACCATTGCGATTGGTGTTTTATTTTTCGACAACACATCACCCAACAGACGTGATGCAACATCCATATCTACACTTTCACCCATCAATTCAGTGTATGTTTTGATTTTGTTTATAATCCCATCTACCAAATGACCGTCTGCGGCAATTCTTTTTGCCAATTCATCCGCGACATCTGATTTTACACCGCCACGTATCAACATTGAACGACGAACAAATGCATTTGGCGCGATAACATCTACGACCAAACCCGATGCAAACAAAGATTGGATACGTCTGTCAAAACCAGTCAAAGCATTTGGTGCAACATTGGCGGTCAAAACTATGCCCTTGCCTGCGTTTTTCAAATCCAAAACCAATTGTAAAAATTCATCCATTGTTGCACGCTTTCCAGCCAGCGCACAGACATCGTCCAACATAAATATATCACAATTACGACAATAATCTTTGAATGAAAATATTGTTTTATCACGTAATGAACGCGCAAAGTCTGCAACAAATTGTCCACCTGACATTTTTACAATACGTTTGTCTGAATCATTACACATACAATCAAGCAACATTGATTTGCCACAACCACTTGCACCATAAATAAATAATTGTGAAAACGAAGCATCTGACATAGCCATTTTTTTGCATGCTGCAACAGCAAACATATTTTCATCACAAGATATAAATTTATCAAAACCATTATGTTGTTTTGTACCAGATTTCTTTTTTTGCGGAACAAATTCACAAACAACATTATCATTCGCAGTTTTTATCGCACCAATATTACCATTAACACATATATTTATATCCAAAGAAAAATCCGCCGCTATATTTCCCAGGATTTTTCCGTATTCCCTTTTAACATAGTCGGCGGTGAATTGATTTTGCGCAACAACATTCAAACAGTTTTGGCACACACTTAATTGCAACGGATCTATCCAAGTCTGAAATGCCGCAGAATCTATCTTGGACGCAATTGTCGCTTTGATTGATTCTATGTTTATGTTTTGTTTTGTTGCTACTTGCATGACTTTTGCTCCTTGTCCTTCCTTGCAAAAGAGTTTGCCATTACCTTGCGGATAGTATAAAACCACCCCGCGTACAAACACTAAATTCATATTTAATATTTATACGTGCCTACTCTTTCTCTCACTTTGGTGATTGATATAAATCAATCGTTTTTGGATATGTGAATAATTTATAAGATTAATTTCTATTTGCAACCAAATGTTCAATCTTTTTTGAACATTTATTTTTTGACAACGATTCGTTTTTTTCTTGGTTTTTCGCACTTTGTATATACATTGTATATACATACAAAAAATTAATTTAAAACGTATCCACCATCTTGTTTTCTTATTAAACCTTGTAATTCTAACATCACTAAATCAGTCTTGATTTCCGAAACAGTTTTTTTGACAAGATTTGCCAATACAGATTCTGATACAGGAATCATTCCTAACTTATCAAGTATATCATTTTGTGGTGTAAAATTTTTTTCATTAACAACCACTTTATCATCAAAAAAATCTTTCGATGATATACATAATGTTGCCAAACCATTTCTTATTAATGAATTTGGTCCCATGCTTCGTGGGTCACCAGGATGTCCAGGCACCGCAAATACGGGCTTTTTATAATCAATTGCGAATCGTGCGGTTGTCATACTGCCCGATTTCATGTCTGCTTCACTTATAATTAACATTTCGGAAAGTGCCGCAACCCAACGATTTCTTTGAACAAAATTTTGTCCGTTCGGTTTAAAGCCAACTGGCATTTCACTTATTACTACCCCGCGTTCCAAAATTTCATAATACAACGATTCGTTTTCCAACGGCCAAATGTAATCTGCCCCACCAGCCAACACCGCGATTGTTTGTGATTTGCCGTCTGATTTTAATGCGCCGATATGCGCAGCAGAATCTGTTCCCATCGCCATTCCAGAAACCACAGCGTAATTATGTTGCGCAAATTTTTGTGCCAATTCAGATACGAATTTCATTCCAGCAGCACTTGAATGTCGCGTTCCAACAATTGATACTTTCTTTTTATTTAATGTTTCGATATTGCCACGTGCACTGATAACAACCGGATGATTTCTTGTATTTAATAATTCCATCGGATATAATGAATCATCTTCAAATATATATTTGATATTTAATTCATTAGCTACATCGATTTCGCGTTTAACAGAATCTTTAAAATCATCCGACAAATTTAACGAATCGATTATTGCATCTAAATCATTATACTTTTCCAATAAAGTATTGTATTTAACAGGACCAACACCAGGCGTTCTTAATATCAAAAGTTTTTTAAATAATTCATTCATAATAAAAAAGATTGTAGAACACACTACAACCTTTTTTAAGTAAAAAATTCATAAGTAGATTATTCTTCTACCCACATAAAGACCCAACCATCTTGCCTAAATCCTGCATATCTCGGATTATTTTGCCAATATTGAGTCATGATAGCTTCAGCCTGACCAGCCTGAGAAGCAGGAAATGTCCTTATCATATCAACACGAGGATCATCAGGAATTCGCTGTGTTACTGCATCAACAATCGCGTTCACATCCACATCGCAACAACCTGGATTTACCCCGCCACCTTCTGTTCCTGGCTGTGGTGGAGTTACAGTCTTATAAGAATGCGCCGGTGTTATCACAGGAAATCTCGAACTAGAAGTAGTTACGGAATTTGTTCCTGTTGCAGCCGCTATCTTTTTAGCACGTGAACTTATCGTTCCAATACGAGCAGATCCAGCATTAGAAGATGTAGCACCAGACTTAGCAGCAGTCGCAGCCTTTGATAAATTAGAAGTACCAGACGTTGTAGTAGTGGTGGTACCAGCATTTGTTGTCGCTGATTTAGCCCCCAACACACGTACAGATGAAGCCGCGTACGTTGTCATTGGTACTAATAACAAAGCAAAAATTAAAAGTTTTTTCATTTTTGTTTCCTTTTTTATTAATCTTTTTTGAGTTTATCCATTAAAACCGCATCTTCCGGACGATCAGCATTATTCTCACGAAGAATCTCTACTGCTTCGACTATTTTATTGTATCTATCCTTATCCTTTTTCTGCAGTACATTCAATTGGGACATATATAATTCTTCTTCTGAAATATTTTTATTTTTTTGCCCCATAACTTGACCACCAATTGCTCTGTTTCCAAACAATTCCATTGCACCAACACCAAGCCCTGCACCACCAAGAGTACTTGCCACTATGCCACCAATTCTGGCGCCTTTTTTAGCTTCTAAGATACGTTTTTCAATTTCTTTTTGATTTGCCCAAGAACCACATTCAATTGTTTCTCCCCACATAAAATACTTAGCAGGAACATCCGAAACAGAAATTTTTGCATCATCAGATTTTAATTCCACACGTGTAAAACAAACATTGTTTTCCGGCTTTTCCATATCTTCAGTCATGGTCGCATAGTCAGAAGTATTGCTGTATCGCGATGCCCACACGAAAGTATTTCCCACACCAATATTATTGTTTATACACGCATTTCTTTCTGCTTCACGTCTATCAACCGCCTGCTCTGAACCAGCTGATATAGAATTTATGTTTGAAGGATTAACACCAACACCATTTAACTGATTTACTGATGCGGTATAACGCGGTGCAGACATTACCATCTTGCCGGCCATAGTCGGACGAGCAGACTGTGCGGCATCAGCCCCACCAAAAAGCATAAACAAAACAGCCATTGAAACAAAATATTTCATATCTCTTTCCCTTTATAAGGACATTATATCACAAAATAGAGTCAAAAACAAATTAAATTAAAAAATTTTTATTATTTTTTCCATTTCCATACAACTTTTGATTCTTTACCAGAAAAAAGTCGTAAAATATTTTCCCTGTGACGCCATACACAAAGGGCGGAAATTGCTAAAAAACCTAACCCCACACCAAAACTTATAAAAAATCCCAATATTGGCATCAAACAAAACACAACCATAGCACCTGCTGATGAAAATCCGGTTGTTAATGCAACAATTAACCATTCTATTCCACATACTATAAAAAGAATCGGATTCATCGCCAACAACACACCAAAAAGCGCTGATACACCCTTACCCCCATGAAAATTTAACCAAACAGGGAAACAATGACCAATAATTGCAATAAAACCACACCAAGTAGCAAAAGTATCACCCCCAACATATTGTCCAAGTAAAACAGCAAATATAGCCTTGAACATATCTAACAACCACACAAGTCCGGCCAATCGCAACCCTCCAACACGCATAACATTGGTTGCCCCGATATTACCAGAACCAACCTTCCTTATATCACCCTTGTTAAATAATTTTGCGACAATTAAACCAAAAGGTATCGAACCTAATAAATAAGAAATTATTATTGAAAGTACATAAAACATATTATTTTCCTTGATTTTGTGTTTGTTTTTTATACAATAGCATAAAATCACTTAAAAATAAAAGGAAAATAAAGTGGCAAATCATAAATCATGTAAAAAAAGAATTTTGGTAACAGAAAAAAAGAACGCGATTAATACAGCACGCAAAAGTGCTGTGAAAACTGCAACGAAGAAAGCATTAAAAGCAATTGAATCTGGCGATAAAGCAGCTGCTGTTGCTGCTACACGCGCTGCTGAAAGCAAAATCATGAAAGCAGCAGGCAAAACAATGCCAAAGAAAGCTGCTTCACGTAAGGTTGCACGTTTGGCGAAAAAAGTTGCTAAGATTGCTTAATTGTTAACCCACACAGGATATAAACAGATTACTGTTTTGTGTTAATTAATCTGTTTAAACTTTTGTATTATAAAAAATTACCACCAAAAGGTGGTAGTTTTTCTTTATTATATATATCTTATTAATTCAATGGTGTACCCCAATGTTGTTGAATACTGCGTTCTGCATCCATTGGGCTAACCAAAACTTGTGGCGTCAAGATAACAACCAACACTTCACGAGTAGCCTCTGTATCACGCGAACCAGACAAAGCCATAAAGTCTGCATCGCCCAAACCATAACGAGTATCATTATTCTTTTGCTTTTCAAACCCAGACACAACTAACATTTGCCCAGATTCCATTATGACTTCCTGCATAAATGAACGTTCTTCTACTTCTGGTAATTGAAGTGTTACCGCGCCAATAGTCTGAGTAGCCATCTTTAACAATTCACGTACAGACATTCTGAACAACAATAAAATTTTCCCGTTTTCCAAAACATTTGGTAACAACTGCATTGAAAATCCAGTTTCCAAATCATCCTGGTCAACCGTACTTGATTCAACTGTCGTAAATGTACGTGATTCAAATCTTTTAATATATCCAATGGTTTTTGTATTTGTTACCGGAGCAACACGATTATTACGTGTTGTAACACCAACATTTGTTACCAAAGATACTTTACCCTGCTTCGCCAATGCTTCTATCAAAGCATTAGTTCCAGCAATTCGTGCCATTGAACCATTATTAATTTGATCATTTGTATAAGCACCTTCGACAACATTGCCAGAAGCATCCAAATGCGTTGCGCCAGTCATCGCAGAAATAGCATTAGATAATACAGCAACATTCATAGAAGAAGTTTCCGTAGATGCCAAATTGTTCTTTGGATTCGCAACCAAGTTTAAACCAGAAGCAGAATTAATCGCTGCTGCTAAATTCAAACCAAACGCGGATTCATTAGACAAAGACACCTGCAACACTTTTACATCAATAGTTACCAATTGCGACAACCGCTTATTTTGTTTCGTGATATAATCACCAACACGCGCCAATATAGAAGGTGCCGCAGTTACCGTTATTGTTCCTAAACTGCGTGACACAGTAAATTGCGCATTCTTGGAACTATTAACAATAGAATTAATTGCGGATTCAACTTCATCCCATTCTTTTAATGTAGATTCCAACGACACATGGTTACCACTATCTGTTTGAACAGAAGACTGATAAGATACATCTGTTCCCAAAGCGTATAATGTATATGTTCTTGTTTCTGTTTCATAGAAAACGATTGAATCTTTGTCATAATACCACAACAAATCTAAATCTGTCGCAATCTGAGATAACAAGCCAGACAATTTTCCAGTATATGCCACATCAACTGTTTTTCTTAATTTTTCACTGTCGACCTGACTATCTATTTTTACAGGTATGCCGGTAATAGAATTGATATCATTTGCCAACACCTGTAAAGTAACTGGCTCATTTAACAAAATTGTAATTCCACTGTCGGTTTCAAATTTAGATGGCAAACTGTTTTTGTGTTCCAACAAAGTAGATTTGTTTCCCAACCAAACACCTTCTGATGTAGAAACAGTATCCCCATCATAAACTTTGGCACGCGGGGTTTTTGCCATTTGAAATGCTTCATAAGCATTAACAAAACTTTGGTCCACTTCAGCAGATACCTTTGCAGATTCATGCAAAGTACATCCAGATAAAACTGTCCCCACAAGCAAACAAACAAACCAGATATTTAAACGAATTTTCATATTTGTCCCCCGTCCCTCATTTTGTTTTCCGACACTTCTATTCTTCAGCAGTTGAAACAACAACTACACGATTCCCTTTATAAAATTTTGCATACGGAACTGGTGTAGCGCGTTCAAAATTACGAACCAGCGCAGAAGCAACGTCCATAAAACGTCCTTTGAACACGGCACTTGCTTCGATTGGATATTCACGTGCAGTTGTCCAAACTAAATCCCAACCAGATTTATCGCACCAAGATTGCAAAACTTCACGCAAAGTCTGCCCACTTGCAACAACCCAAGATCTAACTTGATCCTGCATAGAACCAGCTGATTCATCTTCGACATATTCGTTAACGTTTATTTCTTCGCCAAATTCGTTGGTTACATTACAAGTTTTTTCTGGGGCAAAACCAGCACGCTGTGCAAATACAGCATATGTATCACCAGTCGTACCACCACAAGTCTTACGAGAACTGCGTGACATAGCCAACACAGAACCACCATCGTCTTCCATCATTTCACGACGCAACAATGGCATTTCTGCATTATTTGCACATTCATAATCAAAACCTTCTGGTATAAGCGCATTATTCGAAATACTCGGGCCACCAGACCAACCAGTACCAACCGTATTAATGTTGTTTTCAATAATTATATCAGGACCGATATTTGTCACAATCTTGCTTTCTTCACCACAACGGGTTGCACCAGAGCAAGAAATTTCGACATCCGCCTCTGAACCAGGTAATGGCCAAGCAGGAACTTCTTCTGGCGCAGCATATGTATCTTGAACATATTCAACAGTTTCTTGACCATAATCGGTAAAAACCTCAGAAGTAACAACCTGCTGCATCTCTGCAAAAGCATACCCTGAAAAGCACACCAACATACCAAAAACACAAACTTTACGGGACATAATTCTTCCTTTCCTTGATTAATAATAATATTATTATATCAATAAGCGCCAATCTGTGCAAGACTTAAAAACACAAATTTCATAAAAAAATATATTCGATAAAAAATCGCACGAATCGACAAAGCATGTTATACTATCAAAGACAAATCACTACTAAACCGGAGTTTTGAAATGGAAAATCTATCGACAATAATGCTTTTGGTGGCCACATTATGTGTAATTAGCACCTTGTTTTTACTCATTAATTTAAACAAACAGATGCGAGAATTGACAAAAACAACGACTTTGCAATACAACCTTATTGTAAAAATGCAAAACATGCTTAAAAACAAATCTTCTGTCAATGAAACCACCGAAAAAGCAGAAATAATTTATCAAGATCTTTTACAAGACCTGATTCCTATTATGGCAGCAATCGATATTATGCCACGCACAACATCAGAACACCCGCTTTGGCGTGCCCTGGGCGGAATTATGGACGAATACGCAAAAAATCCTTTTGTATTAGAAAAATTACGTCGCGCTATAAAACTAGATTCAAATATCGCCCATAATGTAAGCCACTATCTCAATCGTGCAAATATGTTCTTGCAACATATGTCAGCAACAGATACAGACGGTATATTATCAACAACATTTACCGATGGTTTACTGGGGCAATCATTAACGTTTTTTGCCCAAGCACAAACATTGGCATCCACAGATAAATGAAAAAATTAGACGAAAAACTTATTCGCGAAATTTCTGCATTACGCAAAGAACCAAAATGGTTACTCGATTGGCGCGTATCGGCATTTAATACATGGAAAAAAATGCAAGAACCACATTGGGCAAAAATTGATTATGAACCGATTGATTATGACTCCTTGAACTACTATAACGAAACCAAACCTATTGATAATTCAGAACTTAAAAAAACTTATGACAAAATGGGTTTACCAGAATCTGAACAACGCGCCCTGTTAGGCATGGCAACAGATACTGTGATCGACAGTAAATCTGTTCATACTTCATACACTGAAGAATTAAAAAAACTAGGGATAATATTTTTACCCTTTTCCGAAGCTGTCCAACAACATCCAGATTTAGTAAAAAAATATTTAGGCAGTGTCGTTCCAGCAAGTGATAATTTTTTTGCCGCACTTAATGCAGCAGTATTTTCAGATGGTACTTTTGTTTACGTTCCACGCGGTGTAAAATGTCCGACTGCTTTAGCAAGTTATTTCCGAATTGAAACCGCAAAAATCGGTCAGTTCGAACGCACATTAATTATCGCAGACGAAGGTTCAACACTTTCATATATGGAAGGATGCAGTGCACCACGTCGTCCAAATCATCAATTACACAGTGGTGTTGTAGAAATAATTGTCCATGACAATGCGTATGTAAAATATTCTACTGTACAAAACTGGTATGCTGGAGATTCTGCCGTATACAACAATTTAAAACAATCAAAAAACGGCATATATAATTTTGTAACAAAACGTGGAAAATGTTATAAAAATGCTGGTCTTGATTGGACACAAATTGAGATAGGTTCTGCTAAAACATGGAAATACCCATCAACAATTCTTCATGGTGATAATTCGCATAGTGACTTTTATTCATTAAGTATAACACGCGGAACACAACAAGCTGATACAGGAACAAAAATGATTCATATCGGCAATGATACAAAATCAAATGTTGTTTCATATGGTGTTGCGACAGATTATTCACAACAAACATTTCGCAGCCTGGTTTCTTTCAATGGCAAGTTTGGAAAAAATGCTTCTAAGTGTGACAGCCGTATTGTTGGTGATAATGCAACTGCAAATACAATTCCGACAATAGTTCATTCAAATGGATTAAATCAACAGTCGCACGAAGCAACCACAGGCGCAATAGACAAAGAATCTTTGCTTTACCTTATGCAAGGCGGCATGAATGAAGATGAAGCAATCGCGCTTATTATCGGTGCCCAGGCATCACCAATAATTTCTAGATTACCCATGGAATTCTTGGTAGAATCGAAACAATTAATACAAATGGCCTTAACAAAAGAATAAAAAAATGTTAGAAATAAAAAATCTTTGTGTATCAATGGATAAAAAACCGTTATTAACAAATATTAATATGGTTATCAAAGACGGTTCACGACATCGATTGGTTGGACATAACGGTTCTGGCAAATCTACATTAGTAAATACAATTGCTGGTGATTCGTCTTATACTGTTGATTCTGGACAAATTATTTTTGATGGTGTTGATATAACAAAAGAAAATGCAACAACACGCGCATTAATGGGTATTTTTTTAGGTGCACAAAACGTACCAGAAATTCCTGGGTTAACAGTTTTAAGTTTCCTGAAACATTCTCTTGCTGCTCACAAACATTTTGAAACCGGCAAAGAATTATCTATGGGTGAATTTCTGGAAAAACTTGAAAACGCACGCGAACAATTAAATATACCAAAAGATTGGTTAAATCGTTATGTAAACGTTGGGTTTTCTGGTGGTGAAAGGAAACGTATAATGTTATTAAGATTGATGTTATTACAACCAAAATTTGCGATGTTAGACGAACCAGATTCTGGTGCAGATAAGGATGTTCAAAAACAAATCATAAACACAATAAACAGTATGAAAAATACGACATTTTTATTTATATCACACCAAGACAATTTTTCTTCGGCAATAAAAATAAATCAAACTACTACTTTATCTGACGGCAAAATTATGATAAAATAAAAATACTTAAAAGAAAGGATGGAGAGATGCGAAAAGAAACACAACAAAACAAAACACAATTAAAATCATGGCTTTTTATAAAACCTATGGTATTTGCTTTTTGGTGCATAATATTGGGAATACTGTTTGGGGTCGCCTATGCTTTGATACAAACATTTTTAAATTTTGAAAGCATGATTCCTGTTTATCTGTTATGCGCATTGGCAATTATTATCCCGGCATATCGTATGATAAAAAAATTGCCACATGACAATATAGGTCAAAATGATTTTGTGGCTATAACAAATGGGGTTGGTTTAATATCTATTATCGCATCGTTTGCAGTACTATCATTAGCAGCATTTTATGGTTTTACTTTTCAACGTCGCATGATGGCACTGTATTTATTTCATCCAACATTGTTTACCATTTTGTTCAGCCTGATGATTTTCGCTTCTTTGTATCTTGTCGGTGTAGCCGTATCGGGTATCTATGCTAAATACAAACGTGCAACTACTTTGGGTATAAAACCATGGAAGGTTATTTTATCTATGCCTTTTTCGTTTTTGTTAATGTGGACACCAGGATATTTAATAAAAGAAAAAGAAATCAAATCTGGTTTAGACATTAAATGCAAATGGTATTCTAAATTCAACAAGTGGGTTTTGTCTAATTCTGGCAATACATTATTTGTATTCTTGTTTATACTGTTCTTCAAAAGTGTTGGAACTGGTGCAACATTAGCTTTTTCCACTTTGTTGTTAATCGTTTACACATTATGGTATGTAAAGCATAAATCTGATTTTGTTAAAAACATTGATAAAGGATATACAATGACAGCTGTTGGCATCAACGTCGCTGTATTACTCGCTGTCCTTACACAATTGTTATAAAATTGGGGGAAATATTATGAACAACTTGGTATTTTTCATAGCATTGATATTTATTTTATGGATTGGGCGTTCTTTATTTATACCTTTACTATTTGCAACATTTTTATGGTATTTGTTAAATGCTATCGCTGCGTATTACAGAAAAATAATGCCATGCTATAAAATATCAACAGGTTCATGCAGAATACCAACCAAGTTATATACTTCGTTATCTAATGTATTATCTTTTATAACTGTGGGTGGTGTAATATATTTATTTGCAACACAAATTCAACCAATGTTATCAGAACTCTATATTTCTACCCCGATACTTCAACAAAAATTATTAATATTCTCAAATTATATATCGGAAAAAATCGGGATTAGCCTGGATATTAATTTGATACCTAACCTGCCCCAAATAGCCAGTTATATTGGTTCTTCTTTGGCCGGTGTTGCTACATCAATTGGCATGGTGTTAATATATTTGATATTCATGTTCATAGAACAAAGTTCTTTCAATAAAAAAATTGACGCGATGCCATTATCAAAAATAAAAACTAACAAATTACGTTATATACTTAACAGCATTGACGAAAACATGAAAAAATATTTATTCACAAAAACATTTGTTTCTGCTGCAACTGGGATATGCGCATATATATTATTAAGAATCATAGGTCTTGAATACGCGAGTGTTTGGGCATTTATAATCTTTATACTCAATTACATACCAACAATTGGATCCATATTATCTTGCGCCTTACCAATTGCTTTTGCTTTAATAAGTAGCGACACATGGCATTTACCGTTATTCACAGCTATTGCTTTGATATCTTTGGAAATTGTTTTTGGGAATATAATCGATCCAAAGTTAACTGGGAAAACATTGAATATATCAACATTAGCAATATTGATAAATTTAGTATTTTGGGGAATGATTTGGGGACTGGCAGGCATGTTTTTCAGTGTGCCAATCTTGGCGGCCGTATATATCACAACAGCACAATTCACATCCACCCGTTGGATTGCGACATTGCTTTCAACTGATGGAAAAATACCAGACGAAACACCAAACGATTAATTTCTTTTTAACAAAGCAACAGCATTTTCAAGAATTATTTTTGCAGAAACAGAATCTAATTCTTGCTTGATTTTCGTTATGCTTTTGCGTCCTATTTCTTCTTGGGCAGCGGTACTGGTCAGATTTTCTTCGATAAAAATTATTGGCAAATCTGTCTTAGATTCTAATATTTTTGCAAATTCACGCACCATTTTGGTTGTATCAGAATCAGAACCATCCGCATACAAAGGCAGTCCGACAACAATACCCACGATTTTATCAACAGAAACCATATTCAACACATACTGAATTAATTCATCTTGGGTTTTAACAGATATTTGTGGACGAACAAATACAAAATCGCGTTTTTCGTCTGATACAGCAACACCACATCTGCGCAATCCCCAATCAAGACCAATTATGCGTCCCACACGCGGAAAATCCTTGTAATCAGATAAAATCATTGTATAATACCCCTTGGCTTTTAATAATAGGATTCAAAATGGCATTTAGCAAGCAACAATTACATAAATTTGCAGATTTAATCAAAATTGATGTATCTGACGAAAAATTAGAAAAAATGAATATTGATGGTGTTATTGATTGGTTGGACAAATTACAACAAATTGATACAACTGGTGTAAAACCAATGTTATCCCCGGCGGAACATAAATTACCACTGCGTGAAGATGTTGTAAGTGAGCCAAATATGCGTAATGAAATCTTAGCTAATACCCCGGATACGGCTGGTGTATCACGTGGATATTTCGCGGTTCCAAAGGTTATGGATGGTGATTAAAAATGAAAAAGGGGAACATCTCAAGATTATGGACTGTTGACTTAAATGTCCCGACAAAGACAACCTGGCTTTTTACGAAAAACACTTTTTCAACCAAAAGTGGCGGTAAGATACGCATCTCTAAAAAAGCATTGTCACAATTAAAAGATAAACAAGTGTGTAACTGCTTGGTCAATATGCGTATTGAAATGGTGCAATACAAACTATTAAAAATTGTCAAGCAAGCACATATAATCTGCGATGATATTAAATTTGTCTGTACAAAAAATCCCAACAAAAAATGGCCACACGACACAAGATTATGCGAAGAACAAATGTGCAAAGGGAAATGCCCGTATAAAATTGCACAAATATTGTATCCAAACGCGTACAAAAATAAAGAAAAATAAAAAAAGGAAAAATTATGCAAACTATTACAAAAAGACTATATTACACTTCATTAGATGCACGTTTTAACCCGTGTTCAAAGGAAAAAGCTATATTCCAGTTGGAAGAATACACAACAGATAAAACAAATATCTTTGCTATTTCAAGTTATACCGGACATTTTTCTTATTCTATTGGTCAAAAAGTTGATATTGTTCCACAGGTTCATGTTCGCGAAAATATGCACTTGAACAATGTTATTAAAAATCAATACTTAAATGTTTTATCGAACAATCGTGGATTTTGATTACCAATAAAAATAGGAACGAAAATGATAAACCTGACAATAAAACAAGCATTACAAAAACTTAAATCACGTGAAATCAGTGCAACTGAATTAACACGTGCATATCTTGACCGTATTGAAAAATATGGCAAAGAATTGAATTGTTATATTACACAAACACCAGAACGCGCATTGGAAGATGCAAAAAAATCAGACGAAAGATATGCCAATGGCAATCCATTAGTGTTGGACGGTATGCCTATCGCGATGAAAGATTTGTTTGCAACGAAAGGCATTCGTACAACTGCGGCTTCGCGTATGCTTGAAAATTTTGTTCCACAATACGAATCTACAATTTCACAAAAATTCATTGATGCGGGAACTACGTTGTTAGGCAAGGCCAATCTTGATGAATTTGCAATGGGAACATTTTCAAAGACATCCTATTTTGGTGCACCAGTTAACCCATGGCAAATTGAAAAACGTTTGACTGCCGGTGGATCTTCTGGTGGTTCAACAAGTGCTGTTGCTGGTGGACTTGCTATCGCCGCAACAGGTACAGATACTGGTGGCTCTATCCGTTTTCCATGTGCAATCACAGGTTTGGTTGGATTAAAACCAACTTATGGTTTATGTTCACGTTGGGGGTGTGTTGCGTTTGCATCCAGCCTTGACACACCGGGTCCAATTGCACGTACCGTTGAAGATGTCGCATTAATGTTATCTGTTATGGCTGGACACGATGACAAAGATTCGACAAGCAGCCCAAAAGCACACTTTGAAAGTGATGGTAATTTACAACCAATTTTAGGTGATGGTAAAAAATTGCGTGTTGGTGTAATCAAAGAATTTACTAATGTCGAAATTTCAGAAGATATGAAAAATCTATTTGAAAAACGAATCGCTGATTTGAAATCTTTGGGTGCTGAAATAGTTGAAATTTCTATCCCAAATATATTGGATGCCTTGGCGGCATATTATATCATCGCACCAGCAGAAGCATCTTCAAACTTGGCACGTTATGATGGAATGAGATATGGTTTACGTGTCGAAGGTTCAGACTTATACGACACCTATAAAAAAACACGTGCAGCTGGTTTCGGTGAAGAAGTTCAACGCCGTATGCTTATCGGTACTGCTGTATTATCTTCTGAATCTTATGAAGTTTATTTCATGCAAGCAGCCCGTGTTCGTCGTATGATTTCAGATTCTTTCAGTCATGCATTTGAACAATGTGATTTAATTGTATGTCCATCTGGCGCTGGTACAGCAATGCCATTAGATTCAGATTTATCACCACTTGAATATTACGCATTAGATTTGTTTACTGTGGCAATGAATTTGGCTGGTGTTCCATCTGTTTCTGTTCCATGTGGATTAGCACAAAACGGATTACCATTGGGAATGCAAGTAGTAGGAAAACGTTTTGACGATATGCGTGTTCTTCAATTGGCCAAGCATATTGAAACCGCTGCTGGCATCGATAATCGTCCAACAATAATTATGGGGAAATAAAAATGCTTTGGAAAGATAGCAATAAAAAAATGGTGGCTAGAAGTAGAATCGAACTACTGACACAGGGATTTTCAGTCCCTTGCTCTACCAACTGAGCTATCTAGCCATCCGTGGAACACATAATAAAGTATAAAAAATCAAAAAGCAAGGAAAAATAAAATGTTTACGATCAAAGGCAAAACACAAGATTGGGAAGTAGTTATAGGGCTGGAAACCCATATAGAAGTTTTATCTAACAGCAAAATTTTCAGTGGTGCATCTGCTGATTACAATCCAACAGTTGCCCCTAATACCCAGGCTTGTATGGTCGATGTTGCCATGCCAGGCATGTTGCCAGTATTGAACAAATACTGTGTTGAACAAGCTATTAAATTCGGGCTCGGCATAAATGCTGAAATCTCGCGATACAGCAAATTTGCCCGTAAACAGTATTTTTACCCTGACCTGCCCCAAGGATATCAAATTTCTCAACCTGCCGAAGAACCACCAGTTGTTGGTCGTGGCTGGGTCGAAATAATCGGTGATGATGGAAATCCAAAAAAGATTTTAATTGAACGTGCTCATATGGAACAAGATGCAGCAAAAAACAAACACGACATGCACCCAACAAAATCATTTGTAGATTTTAACAGAACTGGTGTTATGTTGCTTGAAATCGTAACCGCATTGGATGTGAAAAATCCAGAAAATAATTCTTATATAACATCCCCAGATGAAGCAGAAAAATACCTGCGTCAAATTCGCGAAATTGCACGTGCATTAGGTGTATCAAAAGCAAACATGGAAGAAGGTTCTATGCGCGCAGACGTTAATGTTTCTGTACGTCCAGTTGGTGCAAACTATTTCAATGAACGTTGTGAAATAAAAAACATGGTATCGTTTAAATTTATAAAAACTGCCATTGAATACGAAGCACGTCGTCAAATTGAAATATTAGAAAATGGTGGAACAATTGATCGTTGCACAATGCGCTTTAACCAGGGCGATGGCACAACATCTGTCCAACGCAGCAAAGAAGATGCTCTTGATTATCGCTATTTTCCAGATCCAGATTTATTAGAACTGGAAATCACTGATGAAGAAATTGAACGCATTCGCAAAACTATGCCTGAATTGCCATCCGCAACACGCGCAAGATATATTAACGAATTCGGTTTAAGCGAATATGATGCAACACGTTTAACAGAAACAGTTGATGTTTCCCATTGGTATGATACTGCGGTAAACGGTAAAAAAGAACGTGCAAAACCTGTTGCTAACTGGTTGATTTCCGAATTGTTCGCACATCCAGAAAACATGGACATTGAAAATAAAATTACCGAAAATACCGATCCAGATGCACCACGTATTATTACACCAGAAAACATTGCCGAATTGGTTGATATGATTGCTGCAAACGAAATCAACGGTAAACAGGCCAAAGAAATATTTATCAAAATGTTAGATGGCGAACGCGGTACTATCCATGAAATCGCTGATAAATATGGTATGAAACAAATTACTGACACTTCCGCAATCGAATCGGCTGTAGATGAAGTTATCAAAAACAATCCATCCCAGGTTGAACAGTATAAATCTGGTAAAGTCGGATTACTTGGTTTCTTTGTTGGTAATGTAATGAAAGCAACAAAAGGTCAGGCAAACCCGGCAATGGTGAGTGATTTATTAAAACAAAAGTTGGCTTAATATGAACGACAATATCGTTTTTATTTCTCCTGATTTTGATTCTGTACATTTTGAAAAAATTGCAGAAATGCTTCGTACACAACAAATTCAAACAACAAACGATATAAATCTTGCAACGATTATAATTAAACCACATAATCAACCAAAAAATTTAATCGTTGCTATGATTTGTAATGTTGTAAACAAAGACTTAACCATCGCCAAATTAGCGGAACAACAGGTTGAAAAAACTCAACAAGAATTGGAACAATTAATTGAACAATCGATGACCTTCAAAATTCCAGAGGTTTTAGATTTTCCAGACATTCAATTATTGAATCCGAAAACGAAGGAAAATCACAAAGCAAGAAAATTCGTTTCACAACACAATTTGAAACAATATAACCAAACTAAACAAACATACAAACAAATTTTTTTTAACAGAACAAGATGTAAATAACTAAGAAAAGGAAAAAAAATGAAAATTGTAACACTTATTGACTATAACCCAATTACAGGATCTTTATATGGATATGGAATAAAAGAAATTCAAGAAGCAAGACCTGTACCTCTTGCTAATAACACAAAAAGATATCAACAAACGATTTATACTAAACGAAATATGATTATTGTTAATAACAGAACAAGACATAAATAAAGGTTATAAACCAGTGCAGAAATTTTTTATACAAACTTTTGGTTGCCAAATGAACGTGTATGACGGACAAAGAATTGCCGCTATGCTGGAAAAACATGGAATGACACAAACAGACAATGTTGAAGATGCAGATTTAATCATCCTTAACACTTGTGCTGTTCGTGAAAAAGCAACCAACAAAGTTTATTCTGCATTGGGACGAATTAGAGCAGCCAAGAAAAAATCTGCCCTATTCGGCATTGTTGGTTGTGTTGCACGTGAATCTGGCGGTAATGCTTTTAAACGTATCCCTGAATTAAATTTTGTTTTGGGACCACAAAGTTATCATAAATTACCAGAAATAATTAAAAATCCTGATACAAAATTACTAAACATAGATATGTCGGGACTTGAAAAATTTGATGAATTGCCACAAATAACAAAATCACCAGTTGTTGCTTATATACCAATCCAAGAAGGCTGTAATCATTGTTGTACTTATTGTATCGTACCGTATACCCGTGGTCGCGAATTATCAAGACCATTCAGTGATGTCATTGCCGACACAATAAATGCAGCAAAAACCGGTGCAATTGAAATTTGTTTCCTTGGGCAAAATGTAAATGGCTATAAATACACAGATGAAAACGGCAAAACGTACCGTCTTTCTGATTTGATTCATGAAGCCGCCCAACGGCCAGAAATCCACCGTATACGCTTTACATCCAGTTATCCAACTGAAATGTCAGATGATTTAATTGATATGTTTAGAACGGAACCAAAATTATTACCTTTTTTGAATATGCCTATTCAGAGCGGATCACCTCGTATATTAAAAAAGATGAACCGACCAGATGATATAGACGCATATAAAACTATTGTTCAAAAATTGAAAAAAGCTTGTCCAGACATACAAATATCTTCTGATTTTATCGTTGGTTTTCCAGATGAAAACGATGAAGATTTTGAACAAACATTGGATATAGCACGCGAAATAAAATACATAAATTCGTATTCTTTTAAATACTCTCCGCGTCCACATACAGCAGCAGCATTGATGCAAAATCAAATTAGCGAACAAATTAAATCTGTACGTCTACAACGGTTAGATTCACAACTTAATGAAAATCAACGCGAATTTAATATGTCTTGCGTTGGCAAAGAAATGGTCTGTTTATGCGAAGGCTCCGACAAGACTGGTCGTAATCTAGTATTTCGTACACCATATATGCAACAATGCATCGTTGAAAATCCGAACGAACAAATATCGCCTTTACAAAAAATAAAAATCACAGATGCTAACAAAGCATCACTTCGTGGTGAAATAATAAAATAAATTAAAACATCACTTTTGCATTTAATGAAAACGCATAATAATAATCGAATTCGTCTTTTAATACACCAGTATTAAGGGAAACACCGAAATCATCTGTCACAGACACAAAACCAATTCCAAAATTAGCAAACATATCGCCATTTGTTCCGATAGAGCCAGACAAAGAATATTCATATTTTATTCCATCCATAGCAAAAAAGTATTTTGCATTCGCGCCACCATGGACAAATGAATCTGTATCTGAAACATCCGCTACTTTATAAGATTGATATGCAAATCCAACAACTGGCGAAAGCGTGATATCACGTTCAAATTTAAAATCATATCCGGCCATAACATCGCCATACCATGACAAAGCCGAAGGATTCTTTTTTATATCCCCCTGCTCTGAAATATAGTCAGCCTTGAAATTGGTCATTGAAAGAGCAAAAGCCTCCCCCAGCCAAAATTTATCAAATGTTTGCTTTGAATTTATATCAAAACCATAAAACATCCCTGAAAAATCGTTTAATTTATCTTTGTAATCAAATCTTCCTATATTTACACCTGCACCCAAATATATATTATCAAATTTATATCCAGAATAAACATGTCCACCCATAACATTTATTTTATCAGACATAACATAATATGGTTCTATACCTACCCCAGACTCTTTTTCATTTTTTATAAAATTCATCCACATAAATTTGTTTTGCATTTTAACCGGCCGTAACAAAATGTCATGATTAAAACGATATGATAAACTTTTTAAATGATTAAATTCGGTCATATTCTTTGCTTTGTCCAACGCCATCAACAATTTATCATGCGGGTTATCTTCCCTGATTAAATCCAAAGCAGAATTTCGTTTTCTTTCTATTGGTTCGCTATCTTCAAAAACCTTACTATAATTTGTTTCACGAACGATATATAAAACGATGCCACCGTTAGCTTTTTCCCTTTTTATTTTATACATATTATCTAAATTTGGAACTTCTACATTAACTGTATCTTCACTCACCGTATGTGCTATTACATCACCAGAACGAACTGTATTCTCATCATTTACGACCAAAACAACATTATCCTCTAAAGATATATTCAAATCTAAACTTGTTTGCCAATCATTATAATCATCGATAATTATACGTGTAGCAGTCACAGTAAACGAATCTGCGCCCATAGTTTGAATATCAGAAAAATTCACACTTGAAACACCATCTATACTGACAGCATAACCACTTCCGACTACATTGATATGTGTAATTTCATTTTCAGCGGAAATTATCTGTGTAACATTACCACCACCAGTCACATTTATTGTCGCATTATCAGTAGTATTATAAATATTCAGACTATTTCCATTTGTATTTATAACCCCATTTATTGTTCCATTGTTGTGCAAATTAACTCCATTCGACATTAATATACCAGCCGTAGTTGCTGCGCTAATTTCCACATTTTGTCCAATAGTAATATTAGTATCATCAAAAGAACTTATCGTATTATCCGAATTGTAAACTATTTCTGCCAAAGCATCGGCACCACAAAAAGCTAATAAAGCAAAAATTAAAAACAGGTATTTTTTCATAACGTTTTTATGTTAGCACACAATTCAAATACCTAACAACAAAAAAATCCCGTCCAAAAACGGGATTTCAAAGTGAAACAAGGAAAGTTTAAAACATATAACGAATACCAATATCTCCGCTGAAATCATGCATTCCAGAAGAAACATCAATATAGTTATAACGCGCTGCCACATCCACAGAATAACATCCAAAAGGCATCTCTAACCCCAAGGTAGCCATTCCAGAGAATCTTGAATTATTTCTTTTATAAGATAAATCATTGAATTCACCTTTTGTATCAATAAATGCCATACCTGCACCCAATCCAACAAAAGGTTGTATATAACTAAAATGTCCTATGTCCATATAAGCATTAGCCATTAATTCTATATTTTCTGATGTAACTTTTACGTTTTCTGCTGTTTTAAAATCTTTAGTATCTTCACCCTTTGTAAAGAAAGAACCTTCGATTTCAAAACGCATCGTATCATACATACTTAAACCCAAAGCTGCACGTACTTGATATAAATTTTGTGCCACACTTTTTTTAGTATCATTAAAGTCATAATTCAAACTGCCATATGTTGCACCACCACGCAATGTGACATATGGCAAAATACTCCATCCCATAAAATTAGTTGGTTGTTGTTCATACATTTGCCCACCTGCAAAAGCTGGTGCTGCAATTAATACTGCCATTGAACCGGCAATAAGTTTTTTCATAAGTTTCTCCTTTTTATTGCTGATTAATCTCAACACTTTATATTCTATCAAACAATATGTAATAATTATATAGGCATGTATCCATAGGATACATTTCTTATATATGACAGAATCCGCCGTATACAAATAATTTAAGAAATTAATTTTTTAATAACAAAATCAGCCAAAAACAATCCAAAAGTACCAGTCACAGTAATCATAGAACCAAATTCACGGCCACCGTTTATTTGGGGTGTTGCAGTTTCTGTTGAATACACAACTGGAAAGTCTTTCATTTTTAAATCACGAACAGTGCGTCTGATTTTTGCGGCCAACGGACATACAGTTGTTTTAGATATTTTTCCAACTTTAATTTTACTTAAATCTGTTTTACGTGCCGCCCCCATAGATGACACAAAAGGTATATTATTATCAGAACACCATTTATATAATGCGATTTTAGATTGAACAGTATCTATTGCATCTATGACGAAATCAGGTTTCACATTTAATTTAGTGTTTTCATCAAAAAACATATTAAATATATCTACCACAATATTTGGGTTTATATCAGATATTCTTTGTTTAGCTATTTCTACCTTTGTCTTGCCTATTGTAGAATCCAAAGCAAACAATTGTCGATTTATATTTGATTCTTCCACTTTATCAAAATCAATTAAAATTAGGTGTCCCACCCCACTTCGTGCCAATGCTTCTGTGGCGAAAGAACCAACCGCACCACACCCAACAACCATAACTGTTGATTGTTGTAATTTTTTAACTGCGTCTTTACCAATTAACAAAGTTATTCTGTTCAATCTATTCATTATTTAAAACCTTTGATGTGTTATTATAAATAATATCAGGCACGTTTTCATCGTTTTTTATTTCTGATATTTTTACAACAATATCATTTAATAAAAAATCTGATTTTGCATCAGTTTCAACCATAATACGATTTAATGGAATTTTATCTATACGGTTATTTCTGTCGCATACAGCATTTTTACCAACAGAAAAATAAATATTTTTATATCTTAAAAGTTTTTCTAAAATATCTTCATTTTCATCAAAACCATGTACAACAATTATTGGCAATTCAGATTGTTTATATTGTTTCAAAATATGTAATATTTTATCCCAAGCACCAACACAATGTAAACAAACGATTCGTTTTAAATTTATCGCTATATTAAATTGTTTTATAAAAAAATCTATTTGCTCATCCATATTAGGTTTATATTTATCCAACCCTATTTCACCAACCATATAACAAGAATTTATTTCCAATAATTTAGTTAATCGTTTATCAAAATCTTTTTCCGCCACATCTATGAACCAAGGATGAATACCAAAAGCACCATATACACGTTTATCTTTGTTACAAATATCAACTATTCTTTTCCAATCTGATTCCATTGTGGCACAACACACAGCCCCAACCACATCTGGTTGAAAATTACAAGTTATATGATCAATATGAGTATGTGCATCTATTATTTTCATGTATAAAATCTAAGCACAAATATATTTTTTTGCAAATTAAAATCTCTGACGCATTGTGAATTCAGTTGTCCATTTTTCATATTCACGCGAATGTATATTTGAATCTTTATTAGTATAACTGACAGTCAAAGTAGGAACAAACCCCCAAATATCTATTTTATTATTGGAAATCGATACAGAATATCTTTGCATAAAATCACGTTCTACAATTTGTTGAAAATGATAATGTTTAACCGCCCAACGTGGTCCATCATAATTTGTCCAATAAAAAGAAGGTTCAAAATAAATGCTAAATCCCCATGGAATTTCAGCACCAATTCCTACACTGACATTATACCGCCAATTAGCATAAATATCATCCTTGGCAGTTTCACGTTCAATACCACCAAAAAGTGTTATATATTTTGATGCATCAAAAGAATATGCCAGATAGGAAGAAGCACCATAAGTTTGCCCATCCATATATTCGCCGTATTCATCATAATTATTATCTAAAATGCGCAAAGTTAACCCAGAAGATATTTTACGTGTCCAATCATAATGAGTATCTATTTTACCCCCAAAAGCCCAATTATATTTATCCCATCCATACCAACGTCTGTTTCCCGTTGCCGCCAACCAAATATCCCCTTTTTCCCATATATACCGTGGGCCAGTTGAAGCAGATAAAAACAAATCATCAAATTTATGTTTATTATAAACGTTAGTATAAATGTTCCCTTCGTTTTTCCAACGCCAACGATCAGACAATACAAATTCATAATTTCCGCCCAACAATAAATTATACCCTATGGCCTTTTCAGGTTCTGGCAAAACGCGATAAAATTCACCCCATTCATTTTGGATATATTCTTCCCCACCAGAAGCCTGATTCACATTATTATCAGGTGCTGCACCAAAATTAAACCACGCATTCCACCGTTTATTTTTACGTGCGACATAGCGCAAATACATCATACGTTGTTTTACAGCATCTGGAATATCTTTACCCGTCATAGCAAGCCGTAAATGATAATCAGCACGATACCATTGATGTTTCATCATATAACAAATAGCCAATTCATAACGAACCTTTGCTAAATCAGGCTGGTCATCTAAAATCTTGCGATAAATTTTAATTGCTTCGTCAATATTACCCTTTTTCTGTTCCATTTGCGCTAATAAATACCAACGCTCTATTTCCACAGGTAAATTATTAGTTTTTGGCAATTGCGTTAAAATTTCTTGGGCCTTATCATAATTTCCCACATCAATCATATCAGCAGCCAATTTAACCGCTTCTAATGCAGTCATTGAAACGGTTTTACTGTTATTAGATTCAGCCCATGAAAACATGGGCTGAAATCCTAAGAACAACAAAATTAAAACTATCCGTTTCAAATCTATTGTCTTTTCATACCATAAGCTGCTTCAAATTGGAATTCATGCTTAGCATTATCACCTTCTGTATGGTCTTCTAATGTCTTTTTAGCATAATACCCAACCGCACCAGCTGCTTCTTGTGCGCTATTTACACCATAATACCCCATATTAGCAACCTGTCTTGTACCTGCATCTTCTACAGCATCTTTTCTAAACTTTTGTGCTATATAAGTATCATCGGATTCACCGTCTTTTGGATTAAATTCAAAATTCACAGTTTCACCAGTTTTTGTAACTGTCACATCGTAAAATGCTGCACCATCTGTACCAAAAGGCATAACTAATGTTTCTGTTGGTGTTTCCCCAGCAGCAAAGGTTAATTGTGCATTGTTTGTGCTGAAAGCCAGTGCTGTATCACCATCTTCTTCTGCATCAAACCCATACAGACCAGTATAATAATCTTTATTATGATCTGCCTGGATAGAACTGTACACTTTTCCATGTGCAGTTCCTTTAAATGTCATATCTTGATCTGGTGCACTGTTTATTTCATAACCACCAGCAAACATGAAATAATCTGGGGCATTCAATTGTTCTCTTATTTGTGCTTCTGTGAAAGTTTTATGATTTTCCCCAGTACGAGAACCATCACGCGCAGCTGCTAAATCATCAGCATTCAAAATATCTTTATCTTTGACTACGTTCGCTGTATTCAAGAAACCAAAATCAGAATAAGACAATCCAGCATTTTTACCAGATGTCACAACTTCCCAACGTTGATTCATTCTGTCCCAACGACCACCGCCACCAAGCTCTGTTGCTATAGCAGCCAATTGTTCATAAGTAATCTCACCATCGTCAGCAATTCTTTTCAAAGTTTGTCCATCTTTGACATATTCGAAAACAGCGCCACTAAAATATTTTGTATTTCCATCGCGAACCATGTCTAAATTTCTTCCACCAACACTAGCGCGTGCCGTATCAATACGTCCATCTGCATCCAAGGTAAAATTGAATATTGCGGCATCTTCTGCAGCTCCACTAACGCTTTGTGCCAATTTAAAATCAACATCATTTAACATATAAGATGTATAACTAAGCCCATGACGATCAACTGATGCAGAACGTGCAATACTAGCACCATCCCCACCGACCAAAACTTCTGATTTCATAGAAGTTATTTCCTGATTACTTTTACGCGCCTGACCAGACGAACGGAAACCTGTTAAATCGTCACCAGAACCACTGTGACCGCCACCGCCGCCACACGCAGCCAATGCAAAACCTATTGTCAAAGCAAGGTAATATTTTTTCATTTTTCTTCCTTTTGGTTAAATGATTTACATCATAATTGTATTGTGACATATTTAACAAACGCGCACAAGCGTAAAAAAAAAGCGAAGTAAAATCAATATGTTATATAATCAAAAATATTCTTAATTTTATAATTTAAAACCTTTGGCTAATATTTTTCTTATTAAATCCATTGGCACGACCAAAAAAGCTAGACCAAAAACAACAACCCATTGTTCAAACGATAACGGTGCTACTTGGAACAATTCGCCACCTAAATTTACTATACAAAATGTACCTACCACAATTATCAAAGCGACCATTATAAACAAAGGATTTTTATTTATACCACGCAATATATGTACATCATCAACACGAACATTAAATCCATTAAACATCGCCACCAACATCACAAGTGCAAATCGTACTGTCAAATTCACAACTTCGTTATCGCCGAAAATCTGCCGTACAGAAGGAACAAACAACAAAGCAAACACTATAAAAAATTCCACAGATGCAGCAATTATTTTCGTTAAAGTTTTACCTGCAAACAATGAAGCGCCCTTTGGTTGCGGAGGTGTATCCATATATTCTAACTTTGACGGTTCACCACCAAATGCGAGTGAATTCAAACTGTCTTCACAAATGTTAATGACTAAAATTTGGACAGCAACAAACGCAGGCACCATAAACGCAATCGGATAAAAAACACTTAACCCTATCAATATAATATTTATAGGCATTTGAAACGATAAAAACTTCGTCACATTATTTAAAAATGTTCGTCCAAACAATACCGCATCCGCAATAGACACAAAATTATCATCGGTAATTATAATATCACCGGCTTCTTTGCAAACATCTGTACCACTGCCCATGGCGAAACCAACGTCTGCACGTTTTAACGCTGGGGCATCATTTGTACCATCACCACACATACCAATACAAAGATTCATTTCTTGAGCAACCTTCACCAATCTCAATTTTGTTTTCGGTACAGCGCGCGCAATCACTTTTATTTTATAAAGTTTCTTTTTGATTTCAGAATCACTCATCGCGTCTAATTCACGCGCAGTCAATATTAAATCATCATCACTTTTTATAATGCCCGTATCAATACCTATCGCACGCGCAGTATCCAAAATATCGCCAGTCATCATAATCACATGGATACCAGCATTTTGCATACGAGATACCGCCGCAGGTACTTCACGACGCACATCGTCACGAATGCTTACCAACGAAATCAAAGTCAAATTGTCTGGCAATTTAGAATTCAAAGTTTTACCCGTAACAAAAGCCAAAGCCAACACACGTTTTGCCTGTCGTGCATTTTCACGAATAATTTTCAACATTTTACTTTTGTTTATATCATGTGATTTTCCATTTACATCTATATATTTTGTAACATGTTCCAATATAATTTCTGGCGCCCCAGTATAAAGAACAAATTGTTTTTTATCCGTTTTTCTTTCTACGCGCACCGCGGAAAATTTATTTGCACTGTCAAACGGGATCTTGTCCAAAGTTTTTATTTCTTTTTGTACAGATTTAAATAATTTAGATTTTACATCTAATGCAGATAATAATGCGCGCTGTGTACTGGTTCCACCAACAATCTTTCCCTTTTCATCAAATGCAGCCCCTGTATTAAATAAAATATCAGCAGCGATAAATCTTGATACAGGTAAATCAGAATTAAAATCAACTTGGCTGCCATCACCAAGATAATTTGTAATCGGGATTAAATTCCCATACGTCAAAGTCCCTGTTTTATCCGTACACAAAATTTGTATATTGCCAGCTTCTGGAATCTTGTGAGTATTTTTTGCCAACACATTATGCTTTATCATGTTACGTGCATTTTGCGATATAATAATGGTAATTATAAAAGGTAATCCTTCGGGTACCGCCGCTGCAACAATAGTCAAAGCAACAATCAAAGCATTTAAAAATTGGTGTATTATATTTAATGTGCCACTTGCCAAAAAAGCATCCAAACCTCCTGCTTCTGAAACAGCACCAATTAACAAAACAATCGCGACTATCGTGCCGCCTACATAGCCAAATTGCCCTATTTTCAATGCCAATTTGTCCAGTTTTATATCCAAATCTGTTTTTACTTCATCAATGTTTCGCATAGCCAACAAAGTTTTAGCATTTTCAGTATGAATACCAACTTTGCCGACAACCATAAAACATTCACCACTTTGTACAGTTGTCCCAGAAAACAATAAGTTTTTACTAACATAATCATCGGCATTTATTTCCGCTTTGCGATTATATTTAAAACCAAAAACCGGTTCTTTTAAGCATTCTGCACTTTCACCATTTAATACAGAATTATTCACATTAATTTGCCCATCTATTATATACCCATCTGCCGGGACAGTTTCCCCAGATTGTAAAAACACTATATCGCCAACAACAATGTCTTCTGTATTTATAGTTTTGAATTTCCCATTTCGTACAACCATCGCATATCGTACAGCAGTTTTATTTTTCAAATCTATGGAATATTTTTGTGCTTTTAATTTAGTAATCGTTCCAATTATGCCGACACATAAAAGGACCACACCTACACCAATTGGTTCAATATATCCGCCAAATCCAAACACAGCCAACAATAAAAATAAAACCAACATGCCTAACAAAATTAAATTTATTTTGTCATTAAAAGTTTCCATAAAAAATTGCCATGCAGTTTTACGGCATACACCAGGAATAGTATTAGTTCCGTATTTCCTTTTACTTTGTGCAACTTGATTTGAATTTAAGCCAATAATTTTCATCAATTTCATCCTTTCACATACAGGAACATTGTATCACAAAATTCCCGTAAAAGCGATATCTCTTATAAAAGAATAGTTTCATGATAAACACTTGCATTTTGTTGAAAATAATTTATAATTGCGTGGATTTGACAGTTTCTGGATGCATAGCTCAGTTGGTAGAGCAACTGACTCTTAATCAGTGGGTCCAGGGTTCGAGTCCCTGTGCGTCCACCAGGAATATACAAAGCGTCTTTCTTTAAGGCGCTTTTTTTTCTTAGGCATTCAAACCTGACGATATTTCGTTTTTTTTAAGATAATATGTTTTCATAAACCCAAAAAGGAGATATAAATGAAAAACAAAAAACTATTCTTAATCACATCACTTTGTGGTATTTCTTTACTTCTCGGTGCTTGTAGCACAACGTGTCCTACCAAAACACACGACCACGGACAATATACAGAACACCATCACAAAGACAAAATGCATAAAAAACACAATAAAAAAATACACAGCGCCGAACCAATAGTATTTCAACAAACATATTCTAAATCAGATATCAAAAAGGTTTCTGCGAAAATGTCCACTAAAAGTTTCCAAGGCGGCATGACTGAAATGGGTACAATATGGTTCAAAGAAACCGATGACGGATTAAAAATGAATGTAGATTTGATATATTTGCGTCCAAACACAATTTATACCGCCCGAATCTACCAATGTGGTGCATGCAACGACAACACATGCTGTGCAGTAGAGGCAATGTCTGTTGATTTGCCACAATTATCAATAAGCAATACTGGCGATCGCCTGCTACAAACTTATATAATCCGTGGATTAACAGCAACCCAATTAAACAATGCCAAATTAGTACTAACACGCGACAACGGACATCAAGCCGCCTGGGGTACATTAAAACAATAAAAGGGGGTATAAACACCCCTTTTTTATTTATCTTTTTCATCTTCTTATGATTTTATTTTTTTAAATAATTTGTCGGATTATAAGATTTTGTTCCCTTACGAATTTCAAAGTGTAATTGTGGTTTATCAACTTTACCCGTTTTTCCAATTTTACCGATTGGTTGTCCAACATTAACACGTGCACCACGACGAACGTCCATGGAATTCAAATGCGCGTAAACTGTCATCCAACCATCACTGTGTTGTATAATAATTAAATTCCCCATTCCTTTGACTTCATTACCAGCATATGCAACTACGCCATTTTCAGCAGCCTTTACTGTTGTTCCAAGGGGTGCAGAAATGTTTATACCATCATTAACTAAACCACCATTTTTTGGACCATATCCAGACAAAATTGTTCCACGTACCGGCCAAGAGAATTTAGATGAAGAACGCGCCGCTATTTTTTGTGTGTTGTTTTTAGGTTCAACAGTTTTTTTGGCTTCTTTCGGTTTTTCTTGAACCTTGGTTGATGATTGTTTATCTGTTTTTTGTTTTTCAACCTTTGTTTGCGATGTCTTGGTCGTTGTATTTGTTTTTACTTCTTTCTTTACAACTGCTTTTTTAACAGTAACTGCTGGACGGGTTTGAACTTCTGCTAACTTTGGCACTTTTAATTTTTGCCCGACAGATAAGTTAAACGGTGCAACCAATTTATTCATAACAGCTAAATCATTAACCGGTATCTGATATTTACGCGATAAAGAATACAAAGTATCACCCTTAGCCACAGTAATTTCTTGTAAATCGACACGTTTTGTAGATGTTGTTTTAACAGGTTCTTTAATCTCAACCTGTTTCGGTTTTTCTTGTTTAATTTGTTTAATTTTTTCTTCAGATATTACATTCGGAATCGGTTTTTCTACTGGCTTTTCAACCTTTTTTTCAACAGTTTTTGGTGCTCGCAATGACAGTTTTTGTCCAACAGATAAACTATATGGTTCCTTTAAATTATTTATTTTAGCCAATTCCGCGATGGTTGTATTGTTTTTCTTTGCCAACGAATACAATGTATCACCGCGTTCAACAATAATCACATCTGATGATACAGATTTATTTTCTGACTTTTCTACTTTTTTATCAGCAACTTTTATAATATCTGGTTCTGTTTCTTTTGTTTCTTGTTTTGATTGTGTTTCTTCCTTATCAATTTCATCTAAAACAGTATTTCCACCGTATACAGGCACTACAAGATATTCAGACATAATTTCATCTTCAACAATTTCTTCATCGGTTTCTTCTTCATTTTTCTCTTCAACCGCTACTTTTTCTTCGTTTTTGCTAATTTTTTCAACATTAACAACCTCTTTTTCCGGCACCAATACATAATCATCTACACTTGCATACAAAACATAATCATCTATATTTTCAGAACCATAAAGTTCTGGTGAAGCATAAACTCCGTAATCAGTCACCGCAGCATTATATATTTCTGGTTCACTTTGTGGATCTGCCAACAATGCAGGATATCTATCTTCAATGAACATCCCGATATTATCTGGAATTGATACAATTTTGGGTTGTAAATCACATGCACACAAAAATAGTGCGCCAAAAACAAGCACATTCAAACATAATCTGTACACTTTCACGCATCATATTATATCACAAAAAAGGGCTTAAAAAAAGATTTTATGCTTTTTCACCACGCATAAACAATATGCTGATTTCAAACAATAACAACATTGGAATTGCCAGTAAAATCTGGGACACAATATCTGGCGGGGTTAACATAGCTGCAAATACAAACACTGCTATGATAACATATCTGCGGCTTTTTATAACTGCTTCCTTAGATAATACACCTACCCTGTTCAAACCGACCAAAACCAAAGGTAATTGAAAAGCGACCCCAAAAACCTTTAACATACCAATAGAAAATGCCAAATATCCTGTCACAGCTGGCAAAAAGACGGTCGGTACATATGCTGATTCATTTAAATCCAAGAAAAATTTAAACACTGTTGGAAACAATATATAAAAAGCAAATGCCGCCCCCATTACAAACAACATTGGAGACAACAAAAATATCGGAATTAAAAATTGTTTTTCATTTTTATGTAAACCTGGCGCAACATAAGCCCAAATATGCCACAATAAAACTGGCACTGTTATTATCAATGCTACCAATGTCGCTAATGAGAATTGAATCATCAACCCATCAGAAATTCCCGTATACAGCAATGCTGCATCATTCCATACAGATAACAATGGTTGTGTTAAAAACAATTCAACATATGGTGATACAATCCAACCAAAACAAAATGCCAAAACAAAAACCAACGCACACCATAATATTCTGCGTCGCAATTCTACAAAATGTTGCATCAAAGTCATTTTCATTTTTTACGCACCTTTTTAACAACATTTTTTTTCTTAACTTTTATCTTTTCACCAAACATATTATCTGTGGCATTTGCTAATAAATCATCAATTGGTTTTTCAAGTTCTATGCGTTTTTGAACAGCTTCTGAAAAATCAGTTATTTGCCAAATTATTTTTCGAATAAATTTCACAATACGTGCAAAAAAACGTGCAACCTCAGGCCAATATTTTGCAGGTACAACACAAATTGCCACTAATAAAATTACTAAAAACTCAGTCCAACTGATACCGAACATAACAAACCTTAATCATAAAAATCATCACCGCCACTTGTAGAAACAGTTTTATGACGAGACAATTGGAAATAATTTTTTCCAAAATCTGTTTTTGTTTTTAAATTATTAAAAGCAACATCTGTTTTATTTGAAGTTGCATCCACCACAGACCAAGAATTTAATTTCACAGGATTTTTATCAAATACAACAACCATATGCCCCAAACCTTCTTGATCTTTTAAATGCATTTTCAATGCGAAAGTATCTTTATTGGATGTTGTTTCTGTTACTTTTATATCTGCATTTTGTAAATCTATTTTTTTACGCACTAAAATTCCAGCTGGTGTACTGGTCAAAGGTACAGTTGTAATCTGATCCAAAGATTTATCATAAAAATATAAATCTTTACCATCTGCAATTAATTGAATTGGGGCGTCTTTATAATCTAATCTTACACGTCCAGGACGTAACATAGAAAAAGTTCCTTTTTCTGTTTTATTATTTGCAATTTGTGTAAAACCGCCCTGCAAACCAGTTATAGAATTAAGATATTTTTCTGCACTGTTTACCAATTTTTTATCAACTTCTGCATTTGCAGAAAAACATGTAAACAATATTGCTAATGTATATATAATTTTTTTCATTTCTACATCCCCTTGAACGCATTTATTACAGTTTTATAAACATTGTCCAAACTGTCGGATATGACAGCCCCCGCCGCACACAAATGTCCGCCACCACCTAAAGATTCAGCAATCTGATTTATAGGTTTTTGACGACTGCGTATAGAAACACCTATCTGATTTTCTTTTTGTTCTTTTAACAAAACGACATATTCTACACCATGAATTTGACCAAGCAGTCGCAACACCAATTCACCACGACCATCCAGTTTTTTATAATCACCGTGATTAATCTTTGCGATAGCAAGTCGTCCTTTCATTAAAAATTCTGCCTCTGATACGGCCTTTGATTCCACCAATACAGTCTTTTTATTTTTATTATTTAATAAATTCACAAGATTTGTCATATCGGCACCATCATCAACCAATTCAGCCGCATCTTTAAACACATCACTGTGTCTTACAAATTTGAAATTTCCTGTATCTGTAATAATCGCCAACATTAAAAGATCTGTAATTTCTTGATTCATTTTGAAACCAGCATGTCGCGCGACATCATAAACAATCTGAGATGTTGCCGCCTTTTCTGTATTATCAAAACATAAACCACCGATTATATCGTCATTAAAATGATGATCGAATTCAATTATAAAATCTGCTTGTTCTACAAATTTTTGAACCCCACCAAGATTTCTTTTCGTACCATAATCAACCAATATATATAAATCGTATTTTGAATTTTCCATGATATGATTATGACTTATTGCATCTTTGCGTAAAGGAACATTATCTAATTCTTTGGGTATGTTTCCATCATAAATTACTGTCGCTTTCTTATGAAAATTCAAATCAATAATCTTCATTAACGCCAATGCAGAACACAATGCATCGCCATCAGGATTTTTATGTCCAGAAATTGCGATATTCTTCGCGTTTTTTATTTTTTCTATTAAAACTTCTATTTTTTTCTTCATAATGCAGCGTCTTCCAAAGTAAATTGAGCACTTACCCGACCATTGTATTCATTTTCTTTCAATTTACCTAACATCATTATTTTAGTATTTATATTCGCATCGTCCAGCAAAAAATTACCCAACGGAGTTCCAACTAAATTAAATCCAACAAATGATAATTGTGAACCATTACTCGTTCTTATAACACCACGTAGATGCGAACCATTTCCCATAATAGTTGCATATTTCAAAATACAACCATGTAAAACCAATGTTGGTTCTGGATTAGATTGACCGAACGGTTCTAAATCAGACAAACGCTCTATTAATTTCATGTTTGCGCCACTTGCATCAATTTCTGCGTCAACAATTATTTCTGATTTTGGTTTTTCACCATTTAATTGTTCCATAACAGATTTTTCTAAGAACTCACAAAAATCTTGTTCTTGTTCTGTATTCAAAGAAAAACCTGCCGCTGCCGCATGACCGCCGCCTTCTGATAAAATACCTTTGGCTAATGCTTCATGAATTATCTTTCCTAAGTCTATTTCAGGTATAGAACGTCCAGAACCATTAATCATGCCATCAATTCTTGTTGCAACACATGTTGGTAAATTATATTTATCTTTCAATCTACCAGCGATTATCCCCATAACACCACCATGCCAATTATCGCCACAAACGAATAAACTGCATTTACCACTTTCACAACATTTATTTGCCATATCTGTCGCGTCTAACATGATTGCATTTTGAATATCAATTCTTTCTTGATTCATTTGATGCAATTTATGTGCCAAATCATTAGCAATCAATGGATTATCTGTTAATAATAATTCCAGCGCAGGCGCAGCAGAATCTAATCGTCCCGCTGCATTAAGACGTGGCCCCAAAGCAAATCCCACCGCATAAACAGACGGATGTTTTATGCCTGCCAAATCCATCAATGTTTTAAGCCCCAGGTTTTGACGCAATCCTAAAACTTTCAATCCAGTAGAAACAAAAGCGCGGTTCAAATCTATTAACGGCATAGTATCGCAAATTGTTCCTAATGCCACCATATCCATATAGTTCAACAAATTGATTTGATGTTTTCCATCAACAAAAAAGTTACGTTTTTTTAATTCACGATTTAACGAAACCAACGTTAAAAAAGCAACTCCTACCCCCGCCAAGAAAGGCAATCCAGATTCATCATCTATGCGTTTTGGGTTTATGACGGCATCTGCATTTGGTAAAACATTATCTGGCGAATGATGGTCAGTTACAACGACCTTTAATCCCAATTCTTTTGCCCTTGCAACTTCTTTTATACCACTTATGCCACAATCAACAGTAATCATTAATTTAACACCGCTTTCGGCAATTTGTTCCACAGCAGAGATGTTCAAACCATATCCTTCGCCTTCACGTGTTGGTAAATGCCACGTAACGTCTATGCCCAATTCACGTAAATATTTTACAAATATGGCCGTAGAAGTTATCCCGTCAACATCATAATCACCATATATAGCAATCTTTTCTTTAGCACAAATAGCATCAGCTATTATTGCTGTTGCACGATCCATATCTTTTAATAGTGATGGATCTGGCATATATTCTTTAATCGAAGGATGTATAAATCGTTCTATGGCAACATCACCAACAACGCCACGCGATGTTAGAATGTTTTTTATTAAAATATCTGCATCGTTTAAATCTTTATTCAGATTATAATCACCCGACACAGCCCACGCTCTCCCCAGCATGGACTTTTCTACTATATTACGCACGCTATTACTCTTTTTTTTATTATCGGTACAATTATAATATAAATTTATTCAAATAGCAATGGTATGATTCCATCTAATATTGCACCCGCTGTTGGCACAGCATTCCAAGCAGCAGTTTTCCATCCTCCAGATTCAACTGTGCCCTGTGGTTCGTCCAACATAATCATTATTATATATTGGGGTGCAGAAACAGGGAAAATCCCCGTAAATACTGTTGTATTTCTGTTTTTATCCACACGTCTATCGGCCCCACGTTTTTCCGCGGTTCCTGTTTTTCCACCTATTTCTATTCCTTTAACACGCGCCTTTTTAGCCGTCGTTTCTTCTGCGATATGGAACATTATTGTCCGTAAAGTTGACGATATTTCTGGATCCAAAACACGTTCCCCACGTACAGCACCAATATTTCTTTTCAATAAAGTCGGATAAATATATATACCGCCATTTGTCATAGAATTCACAGCCAACAACAAATGCATTGGTGTTACCGCAATTCCATGTCCAAAAGATGCAGTTGCCCTTTCCGTAGGTCCCCAAGTCCTGTAACTTAATGCTGTTTCTGTTTTACCAAATTCCAAATTCAAAGCTTTGTTAAACTGTAATGTTTCGAAAAATTCTTTTTGTGCACCATCTGGCAAATCTAAGGCTATTCGCGCACTGCCCACATTACAAGAATACAGCATTATTTCTGGCGCTTTTAATGTGCGTTTTCCCATTTTTTTAACAACATCTCTTTTAAACGAAGACACATCATCAATTGGTTTACGTAATGCAGGACGACCATATTTATCATGTATCATCAATGGTTCACTAATTTTGTATTCCTTGTTCTGCAAACCGTTTTTATATGCCAACGCAGTATTAAATATTTTAAATATAGATCCCATTTCAAAATTATCACGCAAAGCTCTGAATCTACGCACACTAACCGGACTAGATTGATAATTATTTGGATCAAAATCAGGTAATTGTACCATTGCTATCATTTCGCCAGTACTTGAATTCATCAACATACCCATAGCACCTTTGGCACGATATTTATTCATCGCATAACTTAATTGTTCATAAAAAATATTTTGTACACGTGAATCAATAGACAACTTTAATGCATCTTTATTTTCACGCAAATATTTATCATAAACATATTCGACACCTTCCAAACCAGCATCTTTACCAGCAAAACCAACAACATGAGCAAAAACATTGCGTTGTGGATAACTGCGACGAGTAAATTGTTCAACTTCAAAACAATTATATTTTCTGTGCGCCTCTTTAATAATTTTTATTTGTTCTTCTGTGGCATTCTTTTTTATGTAAACCCCACGTTTATCAGAACGAATCAAATTAAGGGCATCAACAACACTGTAATCCATAGGCGCGATTTCATGGATAACATCTGCAACCTTATTCATATCTTCAGTTTTAACTTTTTGTGGGTAAAGTTTTATATTTCCAGATCTGACACTTTTTGCCAACACTACACCGTTTCTATCAACGATATCTGCCCTGCTTTCTATTTCAGCCCCATATCCATTATATTTTTTAATATCGTTACTTTGTAATCCCAATTGCAAAGTTCGTGCGATAAAAACACAAAACAAAACAGAAAAACATGCCATTACCCAACGAAGTCGCGTAGCACTTTCACGGTGGAAAATTTCACCTTTATATTCATGCGGTAAAATATCATGTCCGATATTAAATTGCATATTATTCCACCATTGGTATATCTTTTATGTTAACAGTTTTGCTAAATGAAACCGTTTCCATTTTTGGATTTATCATTGACACCGAAGCACGCAACGAACCAGCCGAAGAAAGCGCAGAAAATTTTGTTCCAGCAATATCATATTCTTGCTTTGTAGTTTCCATACTTCTGCGTACAGATTTTAAATTATTTTCTTGAACGCGATAACATACTTGTAAAAACGCAATTAAACAGACAATGGCTACAACCATCGTCACACCTATATTAAGCATTTTTTCATCATCACGCATAAACACCCTTCCTTTTTAATTCTATATGTATTTTATCACAAATTCTTAAAAAACCTAATCATAGATTGAATACCGTTTAATCTGGCAGCACCAAAGTTCAAATTCAGGCTTTTAAACTCTGTTTCAAAATCAATTTTTTTGATTTCCGATATACTTTTTCCATCCACCAAAGACAACATTATTGCAACAATACCACGAACCATTAACGAATCGGCACGACCATAAAAACGACCAGATTTCTGACAAATTTGAACAAATGAAGAACAGCCAAGTATTTCTGTACAACTCGATTTTTCTGGGATCTCTTCTAAACTTTTACCTAAATCCATCACAAATTCCAATTTATCGACAGGGTTCTCAATCAATGCCAAAGATTTTTTTATATTCTCATAATTCATGATTACCACCCTTGGTCTGTTAAATCTAATTCGATTCGTGCAGCATCACTCATTCTGGATAAATCCCAAGCTGGATCCCATACTAGTTTTACATCCACAGGTTTGCCATCTGTAACAGTTTCCACATTTGTTTTTACTTCTTCCAGAATTTCTTCCATCATCGGACAAGTCGGGCTGGTAAAAGTCATTTCAATAACAACCCCATCTTCATTTATAGATATATCATATATTAACCCTAAATCCCATATATTGACCGGAATTTCAGGGTCATAAACTTTTTTTATTTCATTGATAATATCTTCACGATTTATGGGCATATTATTTCACCACCCTTTTTATTACATCTATGACATATTTGGCATCTGATTTTGTATTCCAAGGTCCCACCGATATACGAACAGAACCATCAATATTTAATCTTTTATGTATCCAGGTTGCACACATATTACCAACACGCAAACAAACATTATATGCGCCTACCAATGCGCCAAAATCTAGTACATGCATAGTTTTTGGAACAAAACTTATCATACAAGAATCACGCAATGTTAATATTTTTACATTTTTAATTTTTGATAATTCATCATACATAAAATGAATTAAATCTTGTCCACCGTTCCACTTTGATAGACATTTGATTGCCACTGGCAAGCCGACAATTTGAGTTATAGGCAAAGTACCTGCTTCAAATTTTTCGGGTGATTTGTTTAACACGATACCAGAATCAGTAATTCTGTTTAGCATTCCACCACCAAATTTATCAACCGCCCAATCATCTGGATTTTTTATATACATAACACCGACACCAGTATCAGCACCTATTTTATGCCCAGAAAAACACAAAAAATCACAATCC
>JAEEGL016099544.1_pt1 | contig 71347 bp, 54 predicted proteins | sample 9134231 | NCBI WGS metagenome assembly JAEEGL01 (sample SAMN16246548, study PRJNA631951) | gut metagenome | biome: gut microbiome; feature: rumen; material: fiber-attached | host: Bos | place: Iran: Karaj | collected 2018-10
ACAAGAGATATCATACCCTCGACCTTGATGAGATTTCCTTAAGACTTAAAAAGGAGGGATTATGATGCGCGACTTTGTGCAAAACTTTCCTCTTTTTTCAATAATTCTTTGTCTGGTGTCTTCCTCCTTAAGTTCGCTACTTAAGGGAAAGGCGGCCAAATGGGTCAATACCGTGCTGATATGCGTTGTGGGTGCTCTTTCTTTGAGCCTTACTTTTTACTGCATGGCTAACGGAAGCTTCACTTACACCATGGGACATGTGCCCGCGCCCTGGGGCAACGAAGTCAGGGGCGGTGTGCTGGAAGGTGCCATGGCCACTTTCTTTTGCCTGATTATGCTTTTGTCTATGACGGGCGGCAGAAAGAAACTTTTGGAAGAAGTAGAGGATACCAAACAAAACCTTTACTACATTCTGGTTAACCTGATGCTTTGTTCGCTCATCGCGCTGGTGTATACCAATGACCTGTTTACCGCTTACGTATTTGTGGAGATTAATACGATTTCTGCCTGCGGACTTATTATGATAAGGCAGAACGGTCGTACCATTGAAGCGGCGGTCAGATATATGATTATGAGCCTCCTCGGTTCAGGTCTTTTCCTGGTGGGTGTATGTATGTTATACGACCTTACGGGACACCTGCTTATGAGCAATATCAAAGAAAGCGTGCAGGTGCTGGTGAATTCGGGGCAGTATCATGAACCTCTGCTCATTACGATAGCATTCATGATAATGGGTCTTGCCATAAAGAGTGCACTGTTTCCTTTCCATGCATGGCTCCCGGATGCTTACGGATATTCCACTATTTCAAGTGCGGCGATTTTGTCGAGCCTGGTTTCCAAGGGATATATTTTCCTTTTAATAAAGATTATATACAGAGTTATAGGATTCTCCGTTGTTAAGAACTCGCTTCTTTTGAATGTTACGTTTGTGTTTGCGGCGCTTGGTATTATCTTCGGAAGTATCAGTGCCACGAGAGAAGACGATATCAGAAGGATGGTTTCTTTCTCCTCGGTTGCCCAGATTGGATACATTTATCTTGGCATCAGCCTGGGCACGAAAGCCGGAATGGTGGCAGCAATTTTCCAGATTCTTTCCCATGCGGCTACCAAGTCTATGCTGTTTATTTCCGCAATCGGACTTACGGATGCATCCAATACCAGCAGAAAGTTTAAGGACCTGACGGGTTCGGCTTACAGAAACAAGATTGCGGGCATGGGCTTTGCGGCAGGAGCGCTGTCCATGGTGGGTATTCCCCTGTTCTCGGGATTTATCAGTAAGCTTCTGTTCATGCAGGCGGCGGTTGCCAATTACGGCAAGATGCTTCCCACCATGATAGTTCTGGCGGTGAGCACCATTCTGAACGCTATTTACTTTATGAAGACGGTGGTTCGTATTTACTCACCCGAAAGAGATCTTTACAAGGGTCGCACCGGCTTCAAGGTTATACATACAAAAGAACAGATTGAATATACGATTACGGTTATTCTTTTTATTGCGCTTAACGTTGCGCTGGGCCTTTGCTCGGAACCCATACTTGAGTTAATCGGTAAAGGAATAGATATGTTTGCTTAGAGAGGAAGCAGCGATTTTGGATAACTTTTTTACACTGTACAAATTTAATGAAAGATTGGCGCTGTCCTATAGGGTTGACCGAATCAGCATTATTTTCCTGGTGGCAGCCGTGTCACTTTTCCTGTGCGCGGGGATTTATTCTTTGTATTATATGAAGGACAAAGAACATCTTAAGCGTTACTGGGGATTTTACGTGGGAGTTTTATGCATTATATCTTTAATGGCATGTTCGGCTAATCTCTTTACCTTCTACGTTAATTATGAACTTATGACACTATTGTCGGCGCCTCTGGTAATGCATGAACAGACCAAAGAAGCCAGACTGGCGGGATTTAAGTACCTGATTTATTCTTTCTTTGGCGCATACTTTGTACTGTTTGGATTCTATGTGCTCAACAAATACTGTGTGGATTTGAACTTTGCAGAGGGCGGAAGACTAGACATGACACTTGTGTCGGGACACGAAGGTCTGATACTTCTGGCGGCTTTCTTTATGATAATCGGTTTTGGCGTAAAGGCGGGTATGTGGCCGTTGCATGCTTGGCTCACCACAGCTCATCCCATTGCGGTATCACCTGCCAGTGCGGTTTTGTCAGGCGTAATCGTTAAGGCCGGTGTTGTCGGTGTTATCCGTGCAATCTTTTATATAGTGGGAATTGACTTTGTGAGAGGAACCTGGGTACAGATAGTTTGGATTATTTTGATTCTGCTTACGATTTTGATGGGTTCCACTTTGGCATATTTTGAAAAAGAACTCAAAAAACGTCTGGCTTATTCAACCATCAGCCAGGTTTCGTATATATTGTTCGGACTGGCAATTTTTAATGAAACCGCTTATGAAGGTGCGCTTTTACAATTTCTGGCACATGCTTTTGCCAAGTGCGCACTGTTTATGATAGCGGGCGTATTTATTATTCTGACAGGCTCCAAGAATGTGGACAGTCTTAGGGGAATCGGCAAAAAGTATCCGGTTCTTCTTTGGATGTTTACTATTTGTTCTTTGTCCATGGTGGGTATCCCGCCTACGGGAGGATTCCTGGCAAAGTGGTATTTAATTCTTGGTTCTCTCGACAGTAATTTCTACAATTTCGACTGGGGCGGACCGGCCTTTCTTTTGATTTCGGCTCTTCTGACTGCAGGTTATCTTTTCACTATTGTTATGAGAGGTTTTTTGCCGGGAGAAGATTATAAAGACGACGGTAAGGAAGTGTTTAAGCTTCCTCTGACGGTATACATTCCCATAGGAGTGCTGACGATTCTCAGCGTTTTGGTGGGAATTGTGCCCAAATTCTTTGTGGGAGGTGGTATGTGATGAATGCCAATTGGATTTTCTTTGCCATATTCTTCCCGATTTTTGCAGGAGCGTTGCTGATTCTTTCTCCGATTAAGAAGAGAAGAACGATGCTTATAATTGCGGTGGGCATTACAGTTATCACTTCGGCTGTGGCATGGATGCTTATTGTCAATCCTCCCGAGACCGGTGTAGTGCTCTTTAAATTTGTGGACAAATATACGGTTTCCTTTAAAATAGACGGTCTTTCCAGAGTATTCGGTGCATTGATTTCGTCGCTGTGGCCCCTTGCAACTTTGTACGCTACAGAGTACATGGCTCATGAAGCGAGCGAGAAGACTCTTAAAGAAAAGACCTTCTTTGGAACATACGTAATAACTTTCGGTGTAACCATGGGTATCGCTTTCGCCGACAATATGCTGGCAATGTATGTATTCTATGAAATGCTGACCCTTGTTACCATACCGCTTATTTTGTTTACACTCAGCGATGCCGCTATTGCCGCTACCAGGAAATATATTGTTTTCTCCCTCGGCGGTGCAGCGTTTGCGTTTATTTCGCTGATATTCTTAATGGCTTACGGCGAGTCATTTGTTTTTAAGCTCGGAGGTGTAATCCACGGAGGAATTCCGGGCGGAAGAGATATTGTGTTAAGACTTGTATATGTATTTGCGTTCTTTGGGTTCGGTGTCAAGGCCGCCGTATGGCCGGTGAATTCCTGGCTTCCTCAGGCCGGTGTTGCGCCTACTCCGGTTACCGCCCTTCTCCATGCGGTTGCGGTGGTTAAGTCGGGTGCTTTTGCTATTATCAGACTGACTTATTACTGCTTCGGAACTGAATTTTTGAAAGGCTCTCTGGCCCAGTACATTACCATGAGCTTTGCCATTTTCACGATTGTGTACGGCTGTTCCATGGCGGTCAAAGAAAGACATATCAAAAGAAGACTTGCATATTCAACCATATCCAATCTTTCCTATATTTTGTTCGGCGCCACACTCATGACGCCTCTTGGAATGGTGGGAGCCATGACGCATATGGTATTCCACGGAGTAATGAAGATTTGTTCTTTCTTTTGCGCCGGTGCGGTTATTACCAAGGCGCACAAGAATTATGTTTATGAACTTGAAGGTATGGCTAAGAGGATGCCTAAGACCTTCTTTATCTTCACGATTTCGGCTCTGTCCCTTATGGGTGTGCCGGGACTGTGCGGATTTTTCAGCAAGTGGCAGCTTGCGAGTGCGGCGGTTGGTTCCGGGACGGTTTTGGGATATGTGGGACTGGGCGCGATTCTGATATCCGCTTTGTTAACTGCGATTTATATGCTGCAGATGGTTTTGCGAGCTTATTTCCCTGTGGAAGAAACATCGGGAGAGAAGTGCGATCCGTCATGGCAGATGCTGGTGCCTCTTGTGCTGTTTGTAATAGCCTGTGTTCTTCTGGGCGTTTTTGAGGCGCCTGTTGTGGCATTTTTTGAAAAGGTTGCCGGAGGATTGATTTAATGGCGATTGAAGGATTGTTTGGACAGGGATTATTCTTTTCCCTGGGCGGATTAAAAACTTTATATATTGCGGTCAGCCTGTTTGCGTGGACGCTCAGCCTGATTTTTGCGCCGAGGTATTTAAGCCATGACAAACACAAGGCAAGATTTTATGTATTCAGCCTTATTACACTGGTGGCAACCGTAGGTGTGTTTGCGGCGGGAGATTTGTTCACACTGTTTACTTTCTTTGAAATAATGTCTCTCGCATCGTACGTGTGGGTAGCGCAGGAGGAAAATAAAAAAGCCCTTAAAGCCGCGGATACATACATGGCGGTTGCGGTTATCGGCGGACTTGTGCTGCTAATGGGAATTCTTCTTTTGTACACAAATGTGGGTACGCTCAGGCTTGATGAACTTAAGGCTGCCTGCGAGACCGGAGGAAGATTCGGCAAAGGAAGAATCTACGCGGCAGCATTTTGCCTGTTCTTTGGATTTTCTGCAAAAGCAGGTGCTTTCCCTATTCATATCTGGCTTCCGAAGGCACATCCGGTTGCACCCGCTCCCGCATCGGCACTGTTGTCGGGTGTTCTTACAAAGGCCGGAATATTCGGCATTCTGATAGTAGGATATCTGGTTCTTCCTGAGGACGACCTTTGGGGAAGCTTCGTAATGGGCATCGGCATCATCACCATGGTGGTGGGAGCCATGCTGGCCATATTCAGCACGGATATCAAGCGTACTCTGGCTTGCTCGTCCGTATCGCAAATCGGTTTTATCATCATCGGAGCCGCATGCGGAACACTGCTCGGAGAAGAAGGCGGCCTTGCAAGATACGGCATAGTGCTTCATATGGTTAACCATACAGTTGTTAAGCTTTGCGTATTTCTTACGGCCGGTGTTATATTCCAGAACCTCCATTCCCTTGACTTAAACGACATCAGGGGATTTGGTCGAAAGAAGCCGTTCCTAAAGGTTTCTTTTGCCCTGGGAGCCATGTCTCTTGCGGGCATACCGGGATTCCTCGGTTACCTTTCCAAGACGGCTCTTCATGAAGCGCTTTTGGAAGCGGGAGAGATTATTGCAGATTCGATTCTGGTAAGGAGCATGGAAGCAATATTTTTATTCTCCGGCGGATGTACTCTTTGTTACATGCTCAAGCTGTTTGTGTGTGTATTCGTTGAAAAGAACGTCGATGAGAAAAAGCAGGAAGCATACGACAACAAACACAATTACATCGGTATGCTTCAAAGAGCGGCGGTGGTTATTCCTGCACTTTTGGTGCTTGGACTCGGGATTACCGTTGCAATAAAAGATGAGTACAAATTCTTTAATTTTGAAATAATGAGCGGAAGCTTTATATCCATAGCAATCGGCTTGTTTATGTACTTTGTCTTTGTGAGAAAAGTTCTTATGCACAAGGTCTACCTCGATATGTGGCCCAAGAAGCTTGACCTCGAAGAAAGAGTTTACAAACCTGTTCTCATGACACTGATTCCCACGGCGTTAGGATTTTTGATGCGCCTTATCGATGAGTTCGCTGACAGAACGGTTCTTCTTTTGCGTAAAACTATTTACAGAGACGCAAACTGGGCGCCGGAGCGAATCGAGGGCACATGGTTTACTCATATAGTCGGTCACGCGGCTGATGTGGCCAAATCCTTTAAAACCGGCGAAGTGTCCTACGATATTGAGCATAAGCTCGCTCTTAAGCATATTGAGAACGAAGAAAACAGGTCTCTTGCGAGACGCAGTCTTTCCTACGGATTGATACTTGCCTGTGGTGGTATGTTTTTGATGCTGGGATTTATATTGTATTTGGTGTTCATAAAGTGATAGAATATATAAGGTTTGTGAACAAAAGGGTATAAATCTCGGAGGATAAATGATAAAGAAGGTCTTTTCATGGGCAAAGACTAGTGAATTATGGATTAATTTGGCACAGATTTACGCAGTAATTCTGTGCTTTTTTATTGTTTACTGGCGCATGAAAGGCGTGGATAACATTGAAAAGTTTGCAGGGCCGGTTACGTTTCTTTTTTTGATAATCCTGGCATACAGATACTCGCTTTACAAAAGAGTTTCTTTTTGGCTGTTTGCGGTGTTTTTTGCGTTTACGTATGTGCAGGGATTTCTGGAAAAAGTACCGCTAAAATCTGTTTTTGGCTCTCCGGTCCAAAGAAACTGGTACATCTGTCTTTTTGTGCTGACGATAGGAGCCGTCCTAAAGGACAAGCGTAAAGAGATATGGTCATATACCGTATGTGCAGTGCAGACGGCAATTCTGTCGGTTGTATTTTCTTTGTCAATTTGTCAGGCAACCATGAATCTGATTGATTCGGATTATAAGGTTTCGAAAGGCTTAGGAACATTTATAAACGGCAGACTTTCAACTTTCTCGTCCGCAAATTCCGCGGGACCCGCTGCGCTGGTATTGATTCTTTTGTCTCTTATACTGATATACAGGTCCAAAGAATTTAAGATACGTGGATTGCTTTACATTCTTTATGGCTTATCTGCGACAATAGGAATCGTAGCTCTTTCGCTCAGTCGTTCGCGAGGAGCGATGATTGCGGCGGCTTCGGGAATAGGCTGTTTCTTTTTTATCCTTGCTTATGATAAATTTAAAGAAAAAAGATTGAAGGGTTTGCCGGTGAGTCTGGCAGCCTGTCTGATTGCCGTAATCCTTAGCATCGTACTTTTTATTGTTCCAAGGTACCTGTATGATGCGCTGATTGACAACTATGCGGAATCACATTATTCAGCGGAATCCGAACGTATAAAAGAAAACCTTGAGGTCTACGGATTAACTTATTCTCTTGAAAATCTTACTGACAGAACTGACATATGGCGGGCCGAAATCAACATGATGAGTGAGAAACCGCAAAGATGGTTGTGGGGTGTTACGCCTCAACGAATTGCGGAAAGGCCTGTTATCGATATCTACCCGGGAAGACCTGAACTTATATCTGCTTCGGCTCATAACGGTTATATGCAGCAACTGTTGCTATACGGAATACTCGGGGCATCTGTTTTGGCGCTTATTTTGTTAATATGGATAACACGTTCGGTTAAAGCGGTTTTTTCCGGGACGGTTCCTACGCGAGACAAACTGTTTGTGGCCATGATTTGTGCCGTTTGCGTTAATGCAATGGCAGAGTCATTTTTATTTCCGATACATGTTCTTTATATAATATCATTCAATTTTTTTGTCGCTGAAGGATGTTTGGAAGGCTCGATGGAGAAAAAAGAAGCAACACTCAAAAAAAGAATATTGATTGTAGTCGGAATTCTGTCTTTCTTTATTTTGGCAGGGCTGCTGGCAAGGCATTATTATCTTGCGGACAAAGCCAAATATGACGAGGTTAAGCCGATTGTAAAGGAAGAACAGCGCCCGGAGGATTATGTACGCCTGAACAATGGAATTACGAAAGAAATGATGGCCGCCGACTACTGGATTAAACTTAGTGCATCTCAGGGAGCGGATGTCGAAAGCGAGAGGCTTTCACAGGCGGAGATTGAACGATTCAATAATCTGAACAAAAGAATGCTTTCCACAGGAGTGATTTCTTTTTCGCTTTGGGAAATCGGTGATGATTTCTACTACAAAACGGGGAAAAGCTTCGTAAAAGATATAATGCCGGAGATTAAAATTCCCGGGGACTACTTTGTTGAGGGCGAGGCTACGGATGAAGCATATTGGGAAGCTCTCAAGGAAAATGCAAACCTTGATAATTTAAATGAACGTATAAGCGTCAGATTCGGAATATCCGTTGCGGGAACGATATTAAAAAGATTCCCGACGGATGATAAAGTGTTCCGAAAAAACAACAATTTATACTATGACGAACTGGCTCAGTCAGACCTGCTTCCTTTCATGCCGGTTGCGATATTGCATGAATCCAAAGACGCAAAATGGTATTATGTAATTACATACGGATACGGCGGATGGGTAAGAAAAGAATATGTGGCACTTTGCGAGTCAAAAGAAGACTGGCTCAATCGTGCCAATCCTGAGAACTTTCTGGTTGTTACCGGTCGGGAATTGCGCTTATCAAGCGACCCGTATACAGAAAAACTGTCCGGAATGATAGTGCCTATGGCAACCAAACTTCCGCTTGCATCTCTTGAGGAGATTCCTGAGGACATTCATAACAGAATCAGTTACGGCAACTATGTCGTGAAACTTCCGGTCAGAAACGAAGCCGGTAAGGTACAAGACGAATTTGTGCTGATTCCGATTTATGAAGATGTAAATATAGGTTATTTGCCATACACGGAAGAAAATGTATGCAAGCTTGCATTTAAGCATCTTGGCGCCGTATATGGCTGGGCAGGAGACAATAACGGACAGGACTGCTCGGGATATACAAGAGAAATATTCGGATGCTTCGGATACCGGTTACCCAGGACTGCGAAGGCTCAGGCGGAGATGGAATGTACCGGCAGCTACGATGTTTCGAATGCAACTTTGGGAGAGCGTCTTTCCATATTAAAAGATGCTCCGGCCGGCACACTTCTTTATTTTCCCGGGCATATTATGTTATATCTCGGAACAGAGAACGGACGTCCTTACTGCATCAGTTCCACAGGTAATTTTGCAACAGACGGAATGCAAATCGGTGAGTCAAAAGAAGTTAACACGGTAATATTGACTGATATGCTGGATACGGTGAAAGCAGACGGAAATTCCTGGATTGAAAGTGTTAAAACCATAGTTATTCCATAAAAAAACGGGATTCCGAAGAATCCCGAGAGAGCGGAGTCGGAGGGATTCGAACCCTCGTGCCCCGGAGGGCAAACGCATTTCGAGTGCGCCCCGTTATGACCGCTTCGATACGACTCCATTATTTATAACTAGGTTATTATAGAATAGAGAATCGTTACATGTCAATAAATAATAAGTGTCGAGTTTTGCAAGAAACAATATTGGGAGGAAACCATGAAAAGGAGTCCATTTTTTACCATTAAGGAAATAGAGGGTCATATTTATCTGGTGCCCTTTGGGAATGCCGCAGCTTCTTTTTCCAAAGACATGGAGATTAACCGGGTGGGAGCATATATCTGGGAGCTTCTTAAAGACGACATGGAGGCGGATGAAGTAGTTGAAGCCTGCATGAAGGAATACAATTGTCCGGAAGAGCAGTATCAAAAAGTAAAGAGTGTGGTTGAGGCTTTCTTTGACCAGCTTTTTGAAAATCGACTTCTGGAATGGAGCATAAAAAGAAAACCGTTAAAAACAGATGCTTCCTATAAATATGAGATTGCAGGACTTAATCTGATAGTGACTGCCGACAAGAAAATCGATCTTTCTCCCATGGAAGGCTTTTTGACGAAAAGACTTAAAAATAAGAGTGTTTTAAACATTAATCTTTGCCTTAAGACCAGCGGCGACAAATTTGATAAGAGAAAAATCGAACCGGGAGAGGTCTTTGTTGCCGAAAACGATGTTATGGAACTCTATAAATGTTTTTTCGGATATCGCGTAGAGGTCAAAGACTGTCAATTTGTCGAAAGAATATTGATTAACGAAAAAGGTGATTATGCTCTTGTCGAGTACAAAGAAGGCGATTTAAAGACCTTAAGCGAAGAACTGTTTTTGTCTATGAGACTTCCTTTTTTGTACTACGCCGGAAAGCAGGGAATGATAGCGATTCATTCCGCCTCCGTCATATACAAAAATAAAGGCTGGCTTTTTTCGGGAAAGTCTCAGATTGGTAAGTCAACTCACACAAATCTTTGGGAAAAATATGTGGGAACAAAAATTTTTAACGGAGATATGAACCTTTTATGTGAAAAAGACAGTCTTATTTATATACATGGAATTCCGTGGTGCGGAACTTCGAAGATTGCCAACACAGGTTGCTACAAGCTTGCGGGAATTACTTTCCTTAAGCAGGATAAGGTTAACAGTGTGACTGAAGTAAAGGGAAGCGAGAAGACCATGAAGATTGTAAGGAGGCTCTTTTCTCCGGCGTGGAACGACACGCAAAACAATCTGAACATAGATATTGCTCATAAAATCGCCAATACGGTTTCCATAAGCGAGCTTCGCTGTACGGTGTCAAAAGAAGCGGTAGATGTCATGAAGAAATACATAGACAATATTGGTAAGAATGTATAAATATTTACAATATTTACCAGAATATTACTATTTCGTTAGAATTAAGCAGAATTGTTGACATGGTGGATTGTTTTGGTGTAATCTTAGAAAACAATAAGGGGAAAGTTTTTGAAAAGGAGCAGTGAGATGGCAAAAGAGTTTATCAGCCCTGAGATAGTTTCATTAAGCCTTGAAGATACAGAAGGATTATTCGGAGTAGCAGGAAGCGGTTATGAACATGAAGAAAAGGGTGATTGGGATATCAATTGCAGATACGACGGTCACAACACAGGTCATCACTCAGTAGTACATGTTCAGGCCAATCACCACGGCACCAATTCCGGTGAGTGTCTTACAATGACATTTAGAGTGAACAACGGTTTCAAAATTGACAGAGTACAGAACGCAAGCGGCACTTGGGTCAACATCCTTTCTGAGAACAGATTTACAATTACAAGAAACGGACATTTCAATCCCAATGAGGCGGTTGGCTTTTGTTTTGAACTTGTAGTTAAGAACAGCCCGTATCACGGATCAATCGGTAAAACAGGTGAATACAGACCTTGTGATATTGAATGTGTAAGTTATACAGGTGCTTAATTATAAGACTTGTGCTATAATTTAACTGAATTATGTAAGAACTGGACGCACCACTGTTTCAGTGGTGCGTTTTTGAGACTAATTATGTTAAAAAAAGCGAAGCATTATGTCAAAAGAATAAAGGACGGACGAGCCAAAGAAATTGTAGCGCAGCTTAAGTGGATTTACAGGTATGCAAAATCCCATACTTTTGCTGTGGGAATTTATACCTTGCTCGGTCTTACCGGCACAGTGGTTTCTTTAATCGGAAGTCTGGTTTCCAGAGACCTTGTCGATATTATCACGGGTCATCAAACCGGTGCTTTGGTAACAACCTTTTGCTGGATGATTGGTACCACTCTCGGAGGTACATTTATCGGGCAAGCTTCCAACTACATATCTACCAAAGTCGGTATGAGTGTGGACAATGAGATTAAAGCCAGTCTTTTTGACGACATAATGAGTGTGGAATGGGAATCTTTATCTAAATATCGTTCGGGAGAACTCGTTGCAAGATGGAGCGGAGACGCTTCCAGAATTTCTTCCGGTATCTTAAACATGATTCCCAATCTTATTATTTATACTTTCAGATTCATAGGTGCGTTGGTTTTGGTAATACGCTATGACGCATCTTTTGCGATATTTGCTATAGCAGGTATTCCCGTAAGCCTTATTATTTCAAGGAGCAGCATGCGCCGTATGCAGAAGAGCAACATGAGCACCTTGAAAGTATCCACGGAATTATCTGCATTTAATCAGGAAACATTTTCCAACCTTCAGACGGTTAAAGCCTTCGACATGCTTTCTTTATACTCGCGTCGATTAAGGTTTTTGCAAAAAGAATACTTAAATGTCCAGCTCAAATATCAAAAGAATGAAATAGTAAATGCCATTATAATGACATTTGTTTCGATGCTGGTTTCTTATTCCGCACAGGGTTGGGGTATTTATAAAGTGTGGAGTGGTGCCATTACCTACGGTACCATGACGATGTTTATTTCTTTATCCACCACATTGTCATCCACGGTTAATAATTTACTCAGCTTGTTTCCCAGCGCTATTGGTATAGCGAATGCTTCCAAACGACTCATGGACCTTACGAGTCTTCCAAGAGAGGATTACAGCAGTCGTGACGAGGTAAAAGCTTTTTTTGAGGCTCACAAAGACGAGGGTGTAGGCGTATGTATCAGAAATGTAGAGTATTCCTATCCCGACAGTGATGTGGTATTTTCCGGTGTTTATGCAGATGCACACCCCCATGAGGTTGTTGCTTTTGTAGGGCCTTCCGGCGAAGGAAAAACTACCATGCTTCGTTTTATACTTTCAATTATCAGGGCGCAGGAGGGGGCCGGATATATATGTGCCGGTACCGAAACTCCGGAGCAGGGCGGAACCTGCATGAAGTTGTCGGCTTCGGCAAGACAGCTCTTTGCGTATGTCCCCCAGGGAAATACGATGTTTTCCGGCACGATTGCCAGCAACATGCGTAACGTCAAAGAAGATGCTACTGATGAAGAAATTATAGAGGCTTTAAAGCTTGCCTGCGCATGGAGGTTTGTGGAAAAGCTTCCGGAGGGAATTAACAGTGAAATAATGGAGCGAGGAGGCGGTTTTTCGGAAGGCCAGTCTCAAAGACTTTCCATTGCAAGAGCATTGCTTAGAAGGTCTCCCATTCTTTTGCTGGATGAGGCTACATCCGCTCTTGATATTGATACAGAGAGAGAAGTGCTTAAAAATATAATGGCCGATGACTATCCCAGAACTTGTATCGTTACTACACACAGGCCATCGGTTTTAAATATATGTTCCAGAGTCTATTCAATCAGCGACAAAAAATGTATAATGATGAATGAGGCGGAAATTCAAGAGAAAATCAGAGATTTTTAGACTCAATACTATATAATTTGCGTAGTCAGGGGACTAGGCATCGGAAGAAGGAGAATGGCATGGGAAAAGGATTTAAAAAATTCTGTGTCTTCGTTCTGGCAATTGTGTATTTGTCCAGAACATTTATGACACACATCCAGCCCGTAAACGCTGACAGTCTTAAGGGTGTCGAAGATGATACGGAGATAGTGCAGACTGTGGGTGAGGAACCCGAAATTGTTATTTTGGATGAGGAGGAGACTCCCGCTGCTCCGGCAGACACTGTCATAGGCGGTAGCGAAGACGACGGGGAAAATGATGCGTCGGACGATGAGTCTGAAGGCGGAGATGAAGTTACGCCTGCGGAAGAACCTTCGGTATCAGGCAATGATGAAACACCTGCAGTAGAACCTGCGGTTTCAGGCAATAACGAAACGTCTGCGGAAGAGCCTTCGGTATCGGGCAATAACGAAACGCCTGCAGAAGAGCCTTCGGTATCGGGCAATGACGAGACACCTGTGGAAGAGCCTTCGGTATCAGGTAATGATTCTCAGGAGCAGGGAGATGTTTCTTCCAATGATACTCCCGAAGAAACAACCGTATCAGACAATGATCCTGTTGTTGAGCCTGTAAAACCTGTTGTTGACAATACTACCAAGACCACACAGTTTTATGTAGTTAACAGAACAGATTTTGAGACGATTACTCCCGAAGTAACCGGAGAAACTTATACATCCAACGATCAGTCCAAGTATACCTCCGCTTTAATCAGCAAAGGCGGAAAGACTTTTGAAGAGGTGGTTCTTGCGGCTCAAGGAGATGTTAACAAGATTAAATCCGGAGTCGGCACTGCAAGACTGAAATTTGTTCTCCCCGCAAAATATGCGGGATATATGTCACTGGCTGAATTCCTTGGTGAACACAAGGTTTATGAAGACGGATACGTTAAACAAAGCTCTGTAGAAGATATTTTTGGCGTTAAGTTAAAAAACATCGGTACGTATTTCAAAGAAGCCAAAAACGGATCCTACACGGGCAATATTGTTTATGCTTACGGAAGCATGATGGATTGGTACGTGCTCAAGGATGTTGAGCAGGTATACTGGCATGTGGACGGCTTTTACAATACGGCAAAAGTATACGTAGCGGACAAATACAAACATTTTGGTACTGAAGAAGAATATACGTATGACGGGACATCCAAGATTTCGGATGTTAGGAATGTCGTTGAAGATGCAGCGGAGGAAGTTGCAGCAGAACTTCCCGGTAAGCTCATTGTTGTTGACGTTGTATACAGTGACAAGGATGGAAATGTTACGGATATAATCGAGGCAGGTGAGTATGTTGCTTTGGCTACGGTTAAGTATGTGGATGAAGTAACAGGCGTTGATTTGTATCACGACTATCACTATGAAAGTGATGCGTTTAATGTTGAATTTAAGGTAGTGGTCAAGGAGGGAACCAACCCCGGTCCTACACCTACGCCTACACCCACGCCGACACCTACACCTACGCCTACACCCACACCTACACCCATGCCTACACCCACACCGGCACCTACGCCTACACCCGCTCCGACGCCTGCACCTGCTCCGACGCCGGCTCCTACACCGAGCCCCGCTCCCGCACCTGCGCCTGTAGATGTATTGGATGAGCCTATTCCTTTGGCAAATACGGTTACTGTCGGAACAGTGCCTGAAATAGTGGAGGAAGAAGAGCAAGAGATTGACAAGAGCGAAGCCGGTATCGGTGACGGAAGTCTTCCTGCTATGGAGATGGATATTGAGGAAGATGAAACACCCCTTGCTTCCGGTATCGATTGCTGGATTCATTGGCTCATTCTTCTTATCACCTTCGTTTACGTTATTTATATCGTAATACAGGCGCTCAGAAATCGTGCAGTTATTAAGGATTTGGAAGAATAGGAGGACGCGTCATGAGAAAACAGAATTTAGTGAATTGTTTGGTAACGATAGTCTTCTTTATCGCACTTGTTGTTTGCTATTTCTTTTGGGGATGCAAGTATGACCTTCCGGTTACAATCGTAGCCGTAGCCATAGGTTTGGCAGGCCTTTGCCTTTTGACAGTTCAGAACAAGAAGATAAAAGATTTGTCTTCTGAATCGGAAGAATAAATTGCAGCATTATTAAGATATTATTATGACGGGGGCTTCTGCTTTGAAGCCTCCGAATTTTGTGATATAATATCCGAGTGGTTAGTAAAGAAAAATGCCGAATGGATTAATTGATTTTCGGCTTTTTTGCGTACACAAATTCAAAGAGAGCGGAAGAAATGGAAATACAAGAGATTATTCAGCCCATTATGTTAAGACTTCCGATGTATGCATATTCACATATTTATGATGTGGTGGTATATGAAATCGGCATTCTTGTGGCTGTACTTATTTGTTTTATTAAAGACCCGTTTAAGCGTCTTAACAGAAAAGGCGTTTATCACAAAACCGGTATTGATGTCAAAGCCAAAAGGGATCAGGAAGAGGAAAACAGCTCACCTGTCAAAGCAGCCGTAATGATGTACAGAAGGCGCAATATGTTTATTGCTTTGGCTGCCGGTATAGTAAGTGAAATATTATTTTTGATATTTGCATATTATTCGCCTCGTATTAAGGGCATTACCTGGTGGAATGTCATAGCATTTTTGACGCCGATTGCAGTATATACTTTTGCAGAGGTGCTGACAGGACATTGGACCGGCCCTATTATTTGTGTGGCAGTGACTGTTTGTGTTGCTTTTGCGAACAGATACTATTGCATGATTAATGAAAGCCATCACAAAATGTGCTACGTCATAAAGTTCATGATGCTTTTATTTGGCGTAACGGGCATTCTTTTGCAATTCTTTGTACGTAAAAAATACAATAAACCGATAAAAGAAGAAAAAGCAGACAGTTTAGATTGATAAAACGGAGGAATTTTAGGAATGAAGATTGCGGTAGCAGGCACGGGCTATGTGGGCCTGTCCATATCGGTGCTTCTTGCACAGCACAATGATGTCACTTCTGTGGATATCATTGAAGAAAAGGTTAAGCTTATTAACAGTGGGAAGTCTCCCATTCAGGACAAAGAAATATCAGAGTATCTTTCTGAGAAAAAATTAAGCTTAAAGGCCACTACAGACGCCAAAGAAGCTTATAAAGATGCGGAATTCGTAGTAATATCCACGCCCACCAACTATGACCCTAAGCTCAATTATTTTAATACTGAATCGGTTGAGAATGTTATTGAGACCGTTTTGGCTGTTAACGACAAAGCCACAATGGTTATAAAAAGTACGGTTCCGGTAGGATATACCGAGAAAATGAGAGAGAAATACAACACAAAGCGTATTATCTTTTCTCCCGAGTTTTTGCGTGAAGGAAAGGCTTTGTATGACAATCTTTATCCTTCGAGAGTAATAGTAGGTGTAGATAAGAGCGATGCCGATATGGTGGAAAAAGGAAAAACGTTTGCAGGTCTTCTTTTGGAAGGCGCTATCAAAAAGGACGTTACTAGCCTTGTTATGGATTCTACCGAGGCTGAAGCGGTTAAGCTTTTTGCCAATACTTACCTTGCTCTTCGTGTCAGCTTCTTTAACGAACTTGATACCTATGCAGAAGTAAGAGGACTTAATACAAAGGATATCATCGAAGGTGTCTGCCTTGACCCCAGAATAGGCAATCACTACAATAACCCTTCCTTCGGATACGGTGGATACTGCCTGCCCAAGGACACCAAACAGTTGCTTGCCAACTATCAGGACGTTCCTGAGAATCTTATAGAAGCCATCGTGGCTGCCAACTCTACCAGAAAGGATTTCGTATCGGAAAGAATCCTTGAGAAGGCAGGCTACTACGAAGGCACCCACGGAAGAGACGGCACACCCGGACATTCCGTTGTTGTGGGCATCTACAGACTTATTATGAAGGCCAATTCCGACAACTTCAGACAGTCCAGTATTCAGGGCGTTATGAAGCGTCTTAAGGCCAAAGGTGCAGAAGTTGTTATATATGAGCCCACCCTCTCTGATAAAGAATTCTTTGGCAGCAAGGTAATAACAGACCTTGATGAGTTTAAGAAGATTTCCAAAGTCATTGTCGCAAACCGTTTCCAGCCCGAACTTGAGGATGTGGCTGACAAGGTTTATACCCGTGACCTTTATTCCAGAGATTAATTGATTGGAGATTTGTAAAAGTGGAAGAATCGGTAAAAAATGTATTTATAATCGGCTCCAAGGGAATACCTGCTGCGTACGGCGGATATGAATCTTTTGTGGACCGACTTACCGCGTACAGAAAGTCAGACAAAGTTAAGTATACCGTAGCATGTGCCGTTGAACCCGACAAATGGGACAACCCTGCGGATTTTGTATACAATAACGCAGACTGTTTCAATATCAGGTTCAAAAAAATCGGACCGGCCAGAGCTATTTTTTATGATGTAGACGCTTTTAAGCACTGCATTGAGATTATCAAGGCCAAAAAAATCAGCAATCCCATCGTTTATGTACTGGCTTGCAGAATGGGTCCCTTTTTCAACACTTACGTTAAAAAGATTCATAAGCTGGGCGGAAAAGTATTTGTTAACCCTGACGGACATGAGTGGCTTCGCGCAAAATGGAGTGCTCCCGTAAGAAAATATTGGAAGTTTTCCGAGAGACTCATGGTCAAGCATGCCGACCTTCTCATCTGCGATGCCAAAGCAATCGAGAAGTATATCCACGAGGAATATGCTTCATACAAACCCAACACAACCTTCATCGCATACGGAGCCAATATAGACAGGTCCGAACTCTCCGACAATGATGAGAAGCTTCTTTCATGGTACAGGGAAAAAGAAGTTAAACCTAAGGAATATTACCTTGTAGTAGGCCGCTTTGTTCCCGAGAACAATTACGAAACCATGATAAGAGAGTTCATGAAATCCGATACCAAAAAGGATTTTGTACTGATTTCCAACGTTGAGAACAATTCTTTCTACAACGAATTAAAAGAAAAAACAGGTTTTGACAAAGATAAGCGTATTAAGTTTGTGGGAACCGTTTATGACCGGGAACTTCTTAAAAAGATTCGTGAGAATGCGTACGGATATTTCCACGGTCACGAAGTGGGCGGAACCAATCCCAGCCTTCTTGAGAGCCTGGGAAGCACGGATTTGAATCTTCTTTTGGATGTATGCTTTAACAGAGAAGTTGGCGCAGACGGTGCCATTTACTGGTCCAAAGAACCCGGCGCGCTTGCAACGCTTATAGAAACTGCGGATAAGATGACTCAGGAAGAAATTCATGAAATGAGCATCAAGGCCAAAGAAAGAATATCCTCGGAATACAGTTGGGATAAGATAGTTTCCGATTACGAAAAAGTTTTTCTTGAAAACTAATCACGGCTTTGCCGTAAAAGGGAGAATAGCGGTTTGAAAATATTGATGGTCAATAAATTCTTTTACATAAAGGGCGGAAGCGAAACCTATTATTTCGCTTTGAAAAGACTCCTTGAAAGTAAGGGTCATGAGGTTATTGACTTCTCTATGAAAGACCCCAAGAACTTTGAATCTCCCTACTCGGATTATTTTGTGGAGGCGGTGGATTATAACGGCCCCAACGGCTTTAAAGACAAAATTCGGGCTGCAAGAAATATTATATATTCCAAAGAAGCAAGAGTTAAATTTGAGAGCCTTGTTAAAGCTACCAAGCCCGATGTGGTGCATCTTCACATTTTTCAGCATCAACTGTCACCCTCCATTTTGGATGTTTGCAAGAAATATAATCTCCCGGTTGTATACACCGCCCATGATTTGAAAATGCTTTGTCTCAATTATGTGATGATGACACATGGTGAAATCTGCGAGAAATGTAAAGGCGGACATTATTTTAACTGCGCCCGCAATAAATGTGTAAAAAACAGTTTTGCCAAGAGCATGATTAATGTTTGTGAAGGTTATCTTCACAAGTGGCGTAAGAGTTATGACGCCATAGACGTGATTGTTACACCCAGCAATTTTTATCGTAAAAAATTTATTGAGTTTGGTGTTTCGGAACAAAGAGTAATTCATCTGGCCAATTTCCTTGACAGAGAACGTCCGGCGGTCAATTTATCGGATGATTGCGGCAAGTATTTTCTTTATTTTGGAAGACTGTCACGAGAAAAGGGTATCATGACTCTTATTAAGGCATTTGAGAAATATGCCGAGGCCGGCGGTACATCCGATTTGTACATTGTCGGAAACGGCCCCTGCATGGATGATATAAACGCTTATCTTACGGAAAAAGGACTTACCAAAGTCAAACTTCTGGGATTTAAAAGCGGTCAGGACCTTATTGATGTCGTAGGAAACGCAAGAGCGGTAATCCTTCCCTCGGAATGGTACGAGAACGGTCCGTATTCTGCCATAGAAGCTTTACAACTGGGCAGACCCATTATCGGTTCCGAACTTGGCGGAATACCCGAGTTAATTGATAAAAACGGCTACATTTTTAAGCATGGAGATGTGGATGAACTTTCAGGAATACTTGCTTCTTTTCCTGATAAGGACTCAGAAGAGTACAAGGAATTGTCTCAGGCATCTTTCAGAATATATGACGAAAGATATACGGCAGCTTCCCATTATCCTACGCTTGAAAAAGTATATGAAAAGGCAATAAATCTGCACAGATAGGAGAACACATGAAGATTAAACGTTCCTTATTCAGTTTTATAATATTATGCACCTTGTTCTTGTGTGCGTGTCAGCAAAATGAAGTTGACTACACGCAATGGATTCCGGATCATGATATAAGCGAATTGAATCTTGATGATGACAAAATCACAAGCCCCAAGTACAGAGTTGTGCCTGATGAGAGTCAGTATACACCTGTTGATGAGATAGCTCAGAAGTTGCTTAATCATGAGGATGTATCCGATTTAATCTACAAGAACCAGATTATTAACAATTCCTGTCTGGACCTCTCGGAGACCATTTCTTCCAAGAGAACCATAATATACGTGTCATCAAGTGAAGGTAACAACTTAAATGACGGTCGTACACCCCAGACTCCCAAAAAGTCTTTTGACGGCATGTCGGAAAAAGCAGGTATCGCGCTTTTGCTTAAGAGCGGTGATACTTTCAACATGAAGGATATGTTTTATGTTGGTGACAATACGGTTATTTGTTCTTATGGCGAAGGTCCCAGACCTGTATTGAACTTTTCCAAACCTATTAGCGAGCAATTTATTGAGTTAAGAGGATACGAACATGTGTGGGCGGTAGATTTATCCAGAACGGACTTTAACACCGCCAAATCCAATCGTGAGAACTACAATTTCGGTCAGCTTTATTTTGACGGCGTATGTAATTGGAACAGATATATTGTTCTTGCATCGGAGATTATGGAGTTTGATTTTCCAGGAGCCATCAGTGCGCAAAAGGATAACTGCTGGGCGGTTGACTGGGTGCATGGTGTTCTTTATCTGTACTCTGAAGTTGACCCCAACGAGCATGAGATAAGGGTTTCGGAAGGAAAGCATGGTTTAAACTTTAAAGCGGTTCGCAACGCTATTGTCTCAGACCTTGAGATAATCGGTCCCGGAGCATACGGCTGTAAGATTGCCGACTGTACGGATGTGTCGATTCAGAACTGTGTTTTTAAAAACATTGGCGGTGCATTAAGCGCGGCTGATGACGTAAGATACGGAAACGGTGTTCAGTTAACAAATGTTGCTCAGAACGTTACCATAAAGAACAATGTATTTGACGGTGTATTTAACTGCGGATACTCTGACAGAAATCTTATGGTTACCGACAAACAGGAAAATGTTACTATATCCGGCAATATTTTCGCACATTGTTACTGTGGCATAGAGCAGTACGATGATAACTTATGCCTTGTGCCCATTAAGAATCTTAGTATTACGGACAACCTTATTTTTGAATCCTGTGACGTCACCAATCCTTATCGCACCATGTTTGCTGATATAAACGGCAATTTGACCACAGGTGTTGAAGAATACCGCTCATACAGGAATTACAATCCTTACGAAAGAATAACATCGGTATTGCTTTCGGCTATGCAGGTACCGTCCGAGTTTCACGTATCCGGCAACGTTTTTTGGCAGACCAACCGTCTTCTTATGTGCATAGATGCCAATTACGGATATCCTGAGATGAAGGACAACTATTTCTTCTCTTTGGTAGGAAGCGAGAGGGATGCTCTCTTTGCAACTGCCCTTTATTACAAAGAAACAGCCAAGGAAGAGTTTACTTTTGCAGAGAGATTGCAGGAAGATTCCAACATAGAAGTTTTGCAGGTAACCCCCGCTGTTAATGGTGCGGAAGTTTATAATTACTCTTCTGCTTCCAAAGAATCTATGGACTACTTCAAGGCAGTTGTCAAAAAAATAGTCGGAGAATAAGTTTAAAATCATAAAGGAAAAAGTCCCGATTAATGAAAAATTAACGCAAATTGGGACTTTTCTCCTATTGATTGCACGCAATAAATCATTTATTATATGACCATAGAATAAGCGACAAAGGCAAACTGCGCGAAAGCACAGGACGCAAAACCAAGGGTCTAATGGGGATATATCTCCTATGACAGCCTGGCAAACCGAACTATTTTATGGAGCAGTCACTTGTATTCTATACAGGTGATTTTTTTTGGGACTCGCATACAATTCGGAAACTCATCAAGAGAATTCCGATGATTATGGGCTGATACCTTTACACATATCCATGGATAGTTTGCAGTATCACTAAAGGAGCATGAATATGAAAAAACACAAAGGTGGCAGCAATATTCTTGGGAGAGCATTCGCTCTTGTTCTGACATTAATTCTTACGATTTCGGTATTTCCGCCGTTACATTCCGAAGCGGCTTCGGATTCAGCCAAGGAATCCTTTAAGCAGGAAGTAATTAAAATGCTTAGCACTGCCGATAAGACAACCCATGACGTCTCAAAATATAATTTGTCTGCAAGCGACATCGGAAACATATTTAGGTTAATTAAGAATTCGGATGAAAGCAAATGGAGAGTTGCTGCTTATTACTCAAACCTTTATTTGGACTATACTGTCAGCGACGGAAAGGTAAGCAGTGTTAATTTAGTTAATGTTGATGCCGATGTTTTGTCAAGATATAGCAGGCTTTATGAGAACGTTCAGAAAATAAAGGCCGGAATCGAGCCCAAGATGGACAATCTGGATAAGATTATTTATCTGCATGACAGTATAGTTGAGCTGGCAACATACAAATATGTTGCTTATCAGTCCTATGGCGCCTGCGGAATTTTGGGCGACAAGACCGGTGTTTGCGCAGGATATACCAAAGCTTTGAATTTGTTGCTTGACGATCAGGCCATTTTATCCGTTTATATGTCATCCGATGCTATCGACCATGGCTGGAATGCAATCTATTTGGACGGTAAATGGTATCATATGGACAGCACATGGGACGATACTCGCAGTTCAAAAGCGGGAGAGACCTCGCATCGCTTTTTATTACGCAATGATAATGAATTTGTAACTAAGGACAGCAATTCCCATGTTTCCTGGAAACCCTACAACTATTCCGGCTCTATAGTGTCCGATTCGGGCAGATTTACGGACTGGTATGTTCATGACGTGGTAGGAAAAATGGCTTTTGAGAATGGCTATTGGTATTACGTTGATACAAACACCAACAGCATTATGGAAAATACGTCCGAGGGCGGACATGCAAGAGTAGTGCTTGACGGAACCGGCAAGTCCCAAATAACACTTATTGATGCTACATCGAACGGTATTACCTACAAAGAAGGCAGCACACAGAAGACCATAGGTTACGTCGCAGAAAAGCCGGCTGATGAAGTAGTAACTCAGCTTGTTGTGAAGGATGCGGTAAAGGCAGGCATTGAGGCAACGATATATCTTAACAGGGAAACAGACGCCTCTTATAAGCAGGTGGGAACAGCCACTCTTAAAGACGGGACTACCAGCAAGAACATTTCGACAGTCACCGGAAATATAGTTAAGCTTCCTGACTTAAGCAAATACGTTTCGGAGAAAGAATACGTTAAGTGGACCGCAATTACTAAATCCGGTTCGGGAAGATTATTTTTGAAAGGCACTATTTGCAAAGCGGCAGAGAATAATAGTACGGATAAGACCGATAGGACCTCTGCACTGACTGAGGAAAGCGTTTCGGCAACCTTTTATGTGAAGAGAGCAGGTGAATCTTCTTACACAAGTATAGGAACAGGTTATTTATCTAAAGCTGAAACGGGAACCAATTCCGAAAAAATAGCAGCCAATATAGCCATTGCTCCCAATACCTCAAGCATTCTTAAAGAGGGAGAGAAAATAGTTTGGACAAAAGTATCCAAATCAAGTAGTGGCAAGTACAGCGTTAAAGGCGAAATAAAGTAAAAAAATAACTCCTTCTTTGGATTGTCCAAAGAAGGAGTTTTCTTTAACCGATAAAATTATATAATTCCATCTTTTCAAGGAAACTTAAGACGGATTGTTCACACTCTTCACGACTGACATTATATTCAGTGAGTAACTTGTCAACTATTTCATTGGGTGAGATTTCTTCCGAAAGCATGTCCCAAATGTCATTGCCACAGCCTTTGATGATGAAATATTTGCCGGATTCAAAATCCACCATAACTTTTTCACCGTCAAGTTCGGTAACGTTGATATCTTTAATAAGTTTTATTTTTTTGTCTTTGTCCATTTCCGCAATTCCCTTTCTGCTTTACTTACTGAACTTATCTACCATGGCATAGCCACTTCCGTCTCCACCGGTAATATGCTTTTCACCGCATCGAAGCCACGAATGAGCAACCATCTTCTTGTTCTCATCATAGCCTGCGCCTAAGTACAGAGTACTATGAATCCCCTTTTTGGCAAGGAGAGTCTGAGCTGTCCAGGCTCTTACCAGACATTTGCTCTCCCAGGAAGTTTTATTGCATACTTGAGACACATTGTAAGCAACCTTCCAAGCGTAAGTGTAATGCTCTTCGGTGTCTGTGGGAGGAGATTCCACACCTCTTTCGCCCCATTTGTCCTTGAGCTTCTCAGAGTTCATATGAAGAATCTGAAATCTGTATATCGCTGAATAATACCAGCACTGAATTGAGAGCCATTTATCATTGTTGTAGCGAAAAAAACGATAAACTCTAACAAATGGGTTACGCATAGTCACCTCATAGCTACACAAAATTACGAATCGATTATAGTACAAATTCGACCAAAAAACAAGGAATAATGAGTGCGGCCGAGTTCCGGGCATTATAGCATAGACAAAATTCTTATCAACGAACTGTCATGAGTTGTAAAGAAAAGTCCTTGCCTATTAGGTCAAGGTTTTTTTATAATTATTTTAGAATTGTTAAGGCCGTACAATGATTCAGCCACTTAAGAAGGGATACGTCTTTATGTACAAATACAGAATGTATGGAATGAGAATCGAATCCGACAGAGAAATATTTCAACTGCTGACGGAAGAACAGGCGCGTATTCTGGACGAAAAAGAAGGAATCGAAAATGCAGAGCTTTCCGTCGTAACCATAAAAAAAGGCGTTTCCGAAGAAGTGAAAAGCCGGGATAAAGACGGCTCAAAATGGGGCATCGATAAGACTGACAGCTGGATATCCAACAGCACTGCATGGATTAATGTTTTAAACGGAGAGAGCATTTGCTATGAGGTTAAGCCGGACGGAAAAGACGAACTGCTTAACTCTTATCTGCTGGGATTCGGGATGGCTCTTATAGCGCTCCAGAAGGGGATATTGCCTATCCATTCAAGTGGCTTGATGAAGGGTGATAATGCTATTTTGATATCCGGTGACAGCGGAGCAGGTAAGTCAACTCTTACTGCCTCCTACATAGACTGCGGCTTCGATTTGATGGCAGATGATGTAACATATGTAAAAAAGGGACCTGCCAACAATCCATACGCTTATCCGGCCTTTCCGTATCAAAAGCTTTGCAGGAACGAGGTGGAGAAGCGACATAGTGGTGAGGAAGGCCTTATTTACATCGGTGAGCAGAAAGACAAATTTATGGTTCCCTGGAAAGGTAATTTTACAGCAGGCCCCAGACCTCTTAAGGCAATCATTTATATGATCAAGTATCCCGGCGAGGAACTTGTAATACAGGAAATAAAAGGTTTTGAAAAGTATCAGGTGCTTTCAAGGGCTTTATTTATGCTTGCACTGTTAAAAGAAAAAGTCTACGAAAAAGATATTGCGGAAAATGTAATGTGGCTTGCGTCCAAAACGCCGGTCATCGGGGTTTTAAGACCTGACGGAAAGGATACAATAGCTGAGATTACAGAGAAAACCATGAAAATGGTCGAAGATTATCTTGATAAATAACAGGAGGATTACGGGCTAATAATTCATTAATTTTTTAGAAACAAACCATTAACTAAGACCATATAGAATACAGTTGTGTAAGTTCGAAAGGCACAAAAGAAGTTTGCAAGATTTTTGATTAATATAAAAATTTAAGAAATATTACAAAAGTGTATGAATATTTGAAATTAATCAAAAAATTTTGTAAAATTTCTCTTGACAGAGTTTACATAATTGTGGTAACGTAATAGAGTCAACCGAAACGGCAAACTCATCGAAAGGTGGGGACGCAAAACCAAGGGCCTAAAGCTTTATGCTATGGTAGCCTGGCTTCCGAAGTGTGTTTACGAAGCTTGCCGATAATGGAGATAAGGCAAGCTTATTTTTTTTAACTCACTTCAGAATTTTTTCAAACAGGAGGCGGAGTAATGAAAAAACTTATGAGACGTGGGTTGTGTGAGACTATTGTTAGGGGAGTTACTTTTGTTTTGATGATGGTAATTCTTTCTACATCATCAAAGGCATATGCAGTGAGTGGAGACATTGCAAATGCTAACATTAATTCCATTTCAAAATGGGAAGCCGGATATATTGATGAAAAGACCGGTGCTAATGTTGAAAACAAGAAAAGAATACGCACGACAGATTATTATGCGCTTAGCGAGGGTAACTACGATGTATCTGTTACCAGCGGCAGCGATTATGTAATTAATGCATTTTACTATGACGCAGACAAAAAGTTTGTTTCTACGGAAAAGTTATACGACGGCAGTATCGTTGAGGTGACCGGATCCCGCAAATATGTAAAACTCGATGTCAGAAAAATCACTTCCGAAAAGTCCATGTCACTTGGCCAGTTCGGAGCAGTTCTCGGTAAATCACTTAAGGTTACATTTTCGGTTAAGGTTCAGCACGAATCCAGTTTGGCTGAAATCATGGGAGAAGACGTTTACCATGAACTTTTCACCGAATTAAATGCAACCTCTATCAAAGGATGGACGGCAGCGGGTATGGACAGCAAGACCGGTGAAGTTACAGTCAACAAGAGAAGACTTGTAACAGAAAAAATGTATCCTATTTACGACCAGACCATAAGTGTAGCTTTTAGCGAAAGCGGATACAAAGTTGAAGTATACGAATACGACGAGAACGAGAAGTTTATTAAGATGACCGTGGCTTCAAACGGAACAGATGTTGAAGTAAGCGAAAAGACACGCTTTGTAAGATTCAGTCTTTACAGAACAACCAATGAAAAGAGTCTTTCTCTCGGTCAGTGGAGTGCTATTTTCAGCAGCGGACTTAAGCTTTCTGTTTCAGCGGATGAAGGCGAGACATACGAAGTGGGAAACGGTCCCGTTAACAACGGCAAAGATCAGAACCCTGTAGAAATTGTTGACACTCAGAGCGCAATTTACAAAGAACTTCTTACAATGCTTAAAACCGGAGACAAATCCGTACATGATATTTCTAAATACAAAATTGACATTTATGAGTTAAGAGACATTTACGCCAAGATTAAGGACGGTGAAGGCCACTATTACTGCTCAAATGCCAGCCAGATGTATTTAGGAAACTTCAGCCTTAAAAATAATGTTTGCTATACTATGCAGCTTGTAGGCATGGATTCGGACTTCTTAAACAGATATAACCGCATGATGAAATCTCTTAACGAGATGAAATCTATGGTAACTTCCAAGATGACCGATTTGGACAAAGTTATTCTTGTACACGAATATCTGATAGAGCATACCTATTATGAGAAGACTTCTACCAACAAAGGATGTACCGGCGGATTGCTTGGTGACGGACATGGTTTATGTGCAGGCTATGCAAATGCTTTTAACGATGCTATGAGATTCCTTGGAATCGAATCCAAGTACATTGCCAGTGATGAAATGAATCATGCATGGAGTCTTGTTAAGATTGATGGTCAGTACTACCATGTTGATACTACCTGGGACGAAAGCCTTGAAGAATCCAATGGCTATATAGCACATAATTATTTGCTTGCAAGCGACAAGAGATTTGCAACCAGCATACCCAGAAAGCATTACAATTGGGCAGTTACGGAGAACAATATTTCCGGCTCTGCCAAGATTCCTGCTACTTCTACCAAATTTGACAGCTGGTTTGTACATGATGTAAAGGGAAAAATGTTCTACTACAACGGCTACTGGTATTATACAGATGGTAAGACCGTTAAGAAGAGCGACGCATACGGTACCAAGACATCTACAGTTTTGACAGAGTCATCCAATGTTAGTATAATAAGTTTGTCTCAGGGAAAATTGCAGTACAAAGTTAACGGTACTATCAAAACAAAGAGTGTAAACTAATTATTTATCCAGAATAAATTTTAACCCGGGATTCGATTGAATCTCGGGTTTTTTTGCGGAGGAACAGATATGTCGGCTATTTGGGGAGCCATAGATTTTTCGGGAAAAGAAATAGAGGAAAAGACAAAAGAGACTTTAAGAGACGGGTTTAAGAAATGTGCCATCGATAAAGTTTCGGAGATATCATCGGGTAACGTTTATATTGCCTGCGGCTTGCAATATTTTACGCCCGAAAGCAGGCATGAGATTCTTCCCTGCGGAGACAAAAATGTTTTTTTTACCGCAGATGCGTATCTTGATAACAGGGATGAAATGTGTTCAAAACTGGGCATTCCCAATGCGCCCGATATGGGTGACGGCGAAATAATAAGACGCTGCTATGAGAAGTTCGGAGATAAATGCCTAAATGACCTTCTCGGCGCTTATACATTCGTCCGAATCGACAGTTCCTTAAAACGGGTAGATATTGTTACGGATGCTGTCGGTAACAGATTTGTATATTATTTCTGCGAGGACAATATTTTTTATTTCTCCTCATTAATGACCCCGCTTGAAGCTCTCAAGAAAGAGATTAAACCGAACAAAGAATGGGTTGCTTTTTATTTTGCGGTTGATACCCTTGATACATTCGCTGATACCGAAAGCACCATGACCGAAGGCATTTACAGAGTAGCACCCGCTACACATTTCAGAATAGATAACGGCTCTGAGATTACCAAGTATTTGTATTGGGACCTGACCAAGATTAAGCGCACGAAAAAGCCCAAAACAGATGCCGAATATCGCCGCGAATTCAGAGAATTGTATAAGCGATGTGTTGCTGATACCATGAGAACGGATGAGGAAGTGTCCATTTTTTTGAGTGGCGGATACGATTCTACGTCGGTTGCATGTCTGGCCGCCCCGGTTCTTAAAGAAAGAGGCAGAAAGCTTTATTCATACACCTCCGTACCTTTGAAAGAATTTGAATTTGAAGGAAACGGACACAATGAAGCCAATGAGTTTGAAAGTGTTAAGAAAAATGTTGAATTCCTGGGAAACGTTGAGTGCGAGTCTATCGATTTGGCGGACGTGGATTTGTGGGATATACGCAAAGAATACGATGAAGTGGTGGAACTTCCCTACAAATCTCCGGAGAATATGATATGGCTGTATGAGGGCTACAGACTTGCCAGACAGAAGGGGGCAAGACTTATTCTTTCGGGCGCCTTCGGAAACGGAACGGTTTCATATAACAACCTTCGCCAGTACCTTATGTGGCTTGTGTCCCACGGTAAGTTTTTAAAATACAGAGAAGAACTCAATTCGTTCCAAAGAAGGCTGGGCGCTAGCCGCAAACATATCATAAAAAGTACATTTGAGGGATTTGTCAAAGCAACGCTCCCCAAAAAGATTAATTTTGACAGATATAAAGATACCTATGCAATTCAATCATATGTGGAGAGCACCGGAGTTGTGGAAAGGCTCCGCAGGGATGAAGAAAGCGTAAAGAAGAATTACATGAAGGCACAGGGCCATCATGAGTCGTTTTTACCTCCTATTAACTTCAGACATTACGGTGAGTTTTCTTTCAAGAACTCAATAAGAACCGGAGTGCTGTTCAGGGACCCTACTCGCGACAAAAGAATGATTGAGTTTGTTAAATCTGTTCCGTACGATCAGTTTACGCATAACGGTTATACCAGAAGACTCATAAGAGAGTATCTGGAAGACCTTATGCCCCCGGAGTACTTTGTAATGCACCCCATCGGAGTCCAAAGTGCTGACATGAAGTTTAGGTTCACAAAACTTGAAGCCCGGCACAAAGATGAGTGGAAAGAGATTGTGGCATCAGCCGATTCGTTGGGAGTAATAGATAAAGAAAAGCTTCTCAAAGACCTAAATAACAAGGCAATAGGCGAATTGGGCAACGGTGAATTGATGAGACTTTTTTATTCCATAAATGCTTTGGAATATATGCAAAAATACAAAATGTAACAATGGTGTAAGAATCGTTTACTTTTATTTGCGAAAATGTTTTACTACATACTGTAAGAACTAAGTAAACAATTTTATTGGAGGTTAATACAATGAAGAAATTTGAAAACGCTGATGTTGTTGTTTTAAATTTATCTGCTACCGCATTCGGTCCCGAAGATGACACATACGTAGATGATGTTAAGCATGCTATCTTCAACGATGCAGGCGAAATCATTGGATGGGAAGAAGAATACGGCAAGAAGCAGTCATAATTTGGTATCTAGTATGCCAATTTGTGTAAATTAATAGGAGGAGAATTGACGATGAAGAAGTTTGTTAATGCTGAAATCAGCGAAATCGAACTTTCTGCAACAGCTATGGGTCCCACTGAGCCCGATGTTGTAGATGACTCAAAGTACGCTATTGTAGACGACGAAGGTAACGTTCTTGGTTACAAGGAAACCTACGGTGTACCTAGCAAATTAAGCTAATATTTATTACGAATATTTTGCTGACAAAGAGAGACCCAAAAAGGTCTCTCTTTTTTACAATTCTCTTGTAAATAGCGGGGCTGCCGTTTTGAGGCTGTCGGCCGGCTGATTTGAATTAAGGGTGAGAATGTGGTAGAATAAGAAGTCGAATTGTGTTTAAAGTGGAGATTTTTTGTGAAATTCAAGATATATAAAAGACATGTTTTATTCTCAATAGCATATTTTGTATCGCTGCTTATATTACTGCTTAACCAGATAAATGAACTTCCGTGGGCGGAACAACTCAGAAAGGTTAAATACCCGTATGTGTTCTTTGTTCTTTTGCTGGTGATTATTAACGCAAGAGTAAAAAAAGGCACCAAAGCTGCGATGCTGGTTATGCTTCTTTATATCTCCCACGCAGTTCTTTTTGGATATGTATTCGTAAATGCAATTGTTGCATATCATATCAGTGATAATGCATCACAGATGATATGGTTTTTACTTTTTGTACTGGTAACGTTTTTATACGTTTCACAGAACAATTTCTTTAAAGGTTTTATAAACTTAAGTTTTTATGCATGTGGATTACAACTTTTTATTGCTATGATTAATCATAGGGACAATATTGTTAATCCCCTGTGGGCACTTGTTCATTCGTTTACGGCAGACATAAGATATAAAAACGCCTTTGGCTTTGTCCATGCGGGTTATACGTCCAATGCCTGTTTCCTGACGCTGGTGCTGTCACTTTTCTTTTTCGAAATATACAGACACACGGAAGAGTTCAAGAAACTGTGGTTTTGGCTTTCTTTTCTGGTGATAGATGCAATTGCCGGCATAGAGCTTATGGCGGCTGCGGAGCGCTCGGGCATTATCAGTACTTTTCTGGTATTTGCGGTTTATATAATATTTGTTTTCTTCAGAATCAGGATAGAGAGAAAAACTTTGTGGTTTCTTATTGGTCTTGGAGTAGTGGCAGTGCTTGTATTCATAGCCTCGGGAACATTTGAGGATATTTGGAGCAAATCCAACCGTGATTTGAACATTACCGTCAACTACCCATTGTTCAAGCAATACGGAAGTACATGGACCGGCCTTGGATTTGTTGAAAATGCCGCGTTCCACGCAGACCGAAACTTATTCCCCATGGCCACCAGTTCTTTGGATATGTACTTTGTATATATTTATTTTTCAACGGGATTGCTTGGTACCATAATGCTGGGAACGGCTCTGCTTATTATACTTATTAAACTGTTGATTAACAAAAAAACAGATTTGAACATACTTGCCATGGGCTTCTACGGAGCTATGCTGTTTTTCGCTGTATGGCAGTGCAATCTGTTTACACATAGATACATTTCTTCGTATGTAATTTCGGTAATTTTTTTATGCACCATGAGTAATGATTGTTGTTTGGAGGACTACGGATGTACAAATACAGAGCCTACGGAATGACATTTGAATCCGATATGGTTTTCTATGAATGTGAGGAGGCCGATGCTTCCGAACCGGCAGTGATGACTATTCGCTACAATGAACTTAGCGAAATAAAGGATGAGATTTCCGCTCAAAATCTGAAAAGGGTTTCTCATAGGCCGAATGGCGAGATGCCTTCCATGTATACCAAAAAGGAAGACGGAGTATTTAATGTATTTATTTACGACATGGCTTATATCCGTATAATCGGAGACAGCATTATAGAATATAATGCCGAGCACGGAACGGATGATATAGTTTTTCATCAGTGGATGCTGTGCTACGCCATGACACTTCTTCTTATCAAGAAGCATGAAGTTTTACTTCACTGCGCAGGCCTGCTGGTTCCGGGAACCGATGATGCCATATTGGTATGCGGTGACAGCGGTGCGGGCAAATCCACGATTTCAAATGCTTTACTTGAGAAAGGCATGCAGTTTGTATCCGATGATTCGGTTCGTGTTATCAATCAAAACGGTAAGGCACTGGTATACGGAGCGTGCAAACAGAGACGTCTCTGCGATGATGTAGTTAAGAGAAAAGGATACGATACATCCAAACTTCGCTGCTATGATGACGGAGAAAAGTATAAATGGATTATGAACATGGATGGCTGCTATTACGGCGATAAGCCTCGTAACCTTAAGTCCATTTTCATTATTACATTAAAAGAAACAGGTGACCCGGAGGTTACAGAAGTAACAGGCGCCGAGAAGATTAACAGAATCATGAGAGCATTGTACAAAGGCTCTGATTACAAGGCAGAAGGTTTTCTCGGTGAACTTTTTTTGAAGGTTACGAACATTGCCAAGGATGTTAAGGTCTACGTTGTCGAGCGACCCAAAGACAAAATGACCGTAGATGAAATAACAGACAAGATATATACAATTGGAACAGGTATTTAGTTAAAGAAGGAATGGAAAGAATGAACGCTGTACTACATGTGATGAACTACGGGGCGTCATACAGAGGAAATTTTATCGAGTCGCTTGAAAACCTCGATGAGAATCTTCAAAAAGAAGGATTTAAAAATGTATATTTGTTCTGCGAAAGCGCAAGTAAAAATGACGCTTCCGTATGGATTAAGGAGATGCATGACCGGGGAAATGTGACCGAATTTCTCACGTCATCACCCAAGGACAATGTTGAACTTATTAAGCGAATGATTTCTGAGCATTCGGTTAAGCTGGTCCACACACATTTTATTACCATGGAGCAGTTTCTGGATGTCAGGAATGCAGTACCCGGCAATATTCCGGTTGTTATGCACATGCACAATCATTCGGTTAAGGGTAATTTTATCAAAGAGTTTTTGAGAAGAAGAATTTACAAAAGATGTATCTTCCTGGCATGCAGCAACTCTGTTTTTGAGAGTGTTAAAAGAGACTATCCCGGCAACGAAAAATATGAAATAGACAACGGCGTTAATTTTTCAAGACTTGATTCTTTTGTCGAAGTTACTCCGGAAGAATATGGCATCGCAGAAGATTCCGCCAAACTTCTCATTTTTGGCTTTGACTTTTACAGAAAGGGCGTTGATCTTGCCCTTAAAGCTGTGAACGAACTCAGAAAAGGCGGCAAAAACTATACACTTATGATTTCGCTGTCTACCAATTTTGAGTACGTTGAGGAGCAGATTAAACTCATTTTAGGCGAAATGCCGGACTGGGTTAAGGTTATAAAGGCAAGAAATGATGTTGCAACGCTTTACAATTACGCAGATATTTTTCTTTCTCCGTCAAGAGAGGAAGGCCTTCCTTATTCCGTAATTGAAGCCGGTTATTCGAAGTGCAGCGTAGTGTTAAGCAACATTTCCGCACAGGCTCATTTAAAGCTTAAATACGGTTACTGGTTTAAGAGTGAAGATGTAGCGGATTTGAAAGAAAAGATTTTGCTGGCGGAAAAAGAACACGCCGACAAACTCGCCAACCTGGATTCTGTGCATGATTATATGAGACAGAATTATGCTCTTTCTAAGTGGAGCGAGCAGGTGATTTCTTTGTATAAAAAGATTTTGGAGAGATAATCGAGGAACGCAGATGACTAGAATATGCTTAATGGTCGTGTGGATGGGCCCATTTACAAAAGAATACAGGCTTTGGCTCAACTCTGTTGAGAAAAATCCGACTATAGATTTTTATGTTATCACAGACCAGGAAAAGCCTGTTGACTGTCCCTCAAATGTTTTTTACATAAAGAGTTCATTAAAGGAAGTAAAGGCCAAATTTGAAGAAAACCTTGGAATGAAAATCCGGTTGGAAAGGCCGTATAAACTTTGTGATTATAAGCCCATTTGGTGGATGCTTATGGACGAAAGATTATACAATTATGATTTCTACGGCCATTGTGATGTAGATTTGGTCTTTGGTGATTTGAGACATTTTCTTACGGAAGATTTTCTGTCCGAATACGATAAGTGTTTCGATACGGGCTATTTTATTCTTTATAGAAATAATGAGGAAATGCGCAATTTGTTTAGGCGCAGTCTTGATAAAGACAATGCGGCATATCCCTACAAAAAAGCATTTAAAACTGATTTTGCTTGCTATTTTGACGAGTTCATGGGAATGAGCATTTTAAGCTGGCAATACAAAAAGGGCTATGTAGATCAGTTGAAAGAAGATTACATCCAGGACTTTAGCTGGAAGAGATTGGATTTCAATTCATATATAACACACAAGTCATTTGTCATCCATTGGACAAATGGAAAATTGTACAGAGTAGAAGTGGATGAATCCGGAAATATAGTAGAAGATCTTTCTAATGGGAACATGGGAAAAGAACTTCTGCTCGTGCATATTCAAAAGCGAAAGATGGATATTTGCTTTAATGCTGATGATAAAAATGAGGCAAGTGATTATTGGATTTATCCCAATAAATATACTCGAGAAAAGCCTAACGGAATCTTATATACAGAAGAAGAGAAGGCTGAATATGCGGAAAAGATACGTATTTCTGACCGCGAAAAGCAATGGAAGAACCTTAAGCAATACGGAATAATTCAGTATATACCACACTTTTTGAGAACAAGAAAAATACGCAAATTTATTAGGACCGAAAAAGGATACTTTTAGGAGGAAGCATGTTAAAAGAGACCAAAGATTTTGTAATGATTGATTTAACAGGAGCTATCAGAGCAGTTGCCAAGAGATTTTGGATTATTTTGCTTTGTGCCTGCATCGGAGCAGGGGCAGGAGCCGGATATGCCAGCACTATAAAGACTACCCCCATGTACCGTTCCACTGCGAAACTGTATGTAACCGGTGTTTATTCCGCAACGGTTTCATCATCATCAATTGCGGCAGGACAGGCAATTTTATCAAGTTACTACAACATTTTGGAGAGCAGACCTGTTTTGACTACGGTCATTGAGACTTTGGGGCTTAATATGACATACAGCCAGTTAAAGTCCTGCATCTCAGAAAAAAGCATTTCCGGTACATGTATGGTTAATATTTCTGCGGTATTTGCAGATCCGGAATGGGCGAAAGCCATTGTTGATGAACTGATTAAGATTTCAGCACAGTATTCATATGACATAATGGGTATGGCGCCTCCGGTTGTTGTTGAATCGGCATCTGCGCCCACATATCCCTACAACATTGAGTCACGAGTTAAGAAGTATGCCGTTTATGGCGGTGCTGCAGCCGGATTATTGGCACTCATTTTTGTGGTATTTATTTCTTTGACCGACAAAAAAATCAGAGATAAAAAGAGTGTTGAATGGAAGGCCGATATGGAGGTCAAGGCTGTTTTGCCTCACGACAAAGGTGAGAAGACTGCCAAATATATCAATAATGCTATGAGATACTTCTATTCCGAACTTTGCTCTCAGGAGGAAACACCAAGGGTTATTACTTTTGTCAGCTACAAAGATTCTGAGAAGAAGAAATTAATCAAGGAATTCACCAAGTTCCTGACTGAAATTGGCAAGAGCGTTGCGGTAGTTAACACCAATATGGTTTCTTTCAAGAAGGATAAGAATGCTGTCGAGAACGACGCAGACAATAAAGAAACAGGCAAAAAGGGCAACAGTAAGAATGCCAAAAAGATGCTTGAAGACTACTTGAAGGGTGAAACCAACAATATAGAAGACATAATCGAAGAAAAAGATGGTATTGCAACCATCGCTGCCGGAGGAGAAGTACTCAATTCCTACGAACTTCTTAAGGGTGAAAACAGTAAGAAATTGTTTGAAGGACTTAAGAACAAATATGACTTCGTTCTTAATGATACAGTCGGATTTGAGACTGCCAATGATGCTGAAGCAATATTTGACTATTCGGATGTAGTATTCTCTGTATTTACCCGTGGTAAGACTACATACAAGCAGGTAGCAGATCTTACGGCAAGATTTAATGCTAAGGAAAAGACCAGCGGTGCAATTCTTACGGAAGTAATAGTAAGTAAGAGCAAGGCATTTGCCAATGATTTTGGTAAGTATGTCGGATTATTTAACAGGAGCGCAAAATAAATGGCTATTCCCCACATAATCCACTATTGCTGGTTTGGCGGCAATGAGAAGCCTGATAATATTAAGGCTTTTATAAATGGCTGGAAAGAAAAACTTCCGGATTACACTTTTGTTGAGTGGAATGAATCCAACTTTTCGGTTGAGGATGCTCCGGATTATGTCAAAGAGGCATATAGTGTCAAAAAATATGCTTTTGTCAGTGATTACGCAAGAATAAAGGCATTATACGAGCAGGGTGGTATTTATTTTGACACCGATATTGAGCTTGTAAGACGGTTTGATGAACTTTTGGAAGGCCGTGAGATGGTACTTGGTTTTGAGAGCGACAGGTCTCTTGAGACCGCATTTATTGCTTCTTCTGCCGGCAATAAGTACATCAAGACATTTTTCGACACATATACCGGACGACATTTCATCAATCCCGACGGAAGTTTTGACATGTCGGTTATTAACGAACATTTCAGTAACTGTATGGAGTCTTTTGGAGTCGATCTGGAAGACGAAAGCTTCAGAGTACTGGCTGACGGTGAAATCGCGGTATATCCGAGAGAATACTTTGCTGCTTTTGACATAGGCAACTGGCACATAAAGCCAACCGCTGAGACTTACACAATTCATCATATGAATTCAAGCTGGAGCACGTCCAAGAAGAAACTGTATTTCGGAGTTATTCATTTTCTTCAGAAGGTGCTCGGATTTGACGGATATGACAAGCTTAAAGCAAAATACGATAAACTCAAAAAGAAACGGTGACTTACAATACGGAGTTTTGATTAATGGTTAAAAAATGGGTTGGGCGTTTTATTGCCCTGGCTGTTATCGTTTTTGCGATGATAGTTACTAACAAATATTTTGATACTGATGTAAGAGCTTACGAAGAAGCTCAGGCAGAGCAAAGAGCCATCTGGGACGAAAAGAGAGAGATACTCGAGAAGCAAAAAGAGAGTGGAAATGACAGCAAGAAAGATAAAGACACTACTTCTGCTTCGGTCAAGCCTCAGGAACCTGAGATAAAAGATTATGAACCGTCTCAGGCTATCGGTGATGACTTTTATATTGATTTGTCTGATATCAAAAAGTGGGAATCAGGAGATTTTTCCGACAAGACCGGGAAAAAAGAAGATAATAAGAGACGGCTGCGTTACACTAAGCTGATTGAAGAAGAATGTCCCAAGTATAACATTGCTCTTTCAGACGGATATCAATTATCCATATGCGAATATGATGCCGACGAAAACTTCCTGAGGCATGTGATTGTTGAGGGCGGAGATACATATGAAGGTTCAAAAGGCGGTGCTTACTTTTCAGTCAGCTTAAGACGAATTGAAAAAGAAAAGTCCTTATCGTACGGGAACTGGAATGGTATTTTCAAGAATGGAATAGAAATAAAAATTTTTACAGACAAGTATTTGAATTATACCCCTGTGGAAGAGCCTGATAAGAACGTTGTGCAAAAGGTTCAATACGCTCCTCCGTTGAAGGTGTTGGTTATAGGTAATTCGATTACTTCCGGTTTTAAAACTCACGGGATGGCTTCAAGTGATGTTGACACTGACTATTATTATTTAGTCAATCAGTATCTTCTTAGCGTATCTCCTAATGTTGAAATGGAACGTATTTCAGGAAAAGGCTGGGAACAGGCAACATCTTCAGAAAAAAGAGCCGGCTATTTAAAAAAATTCGCTGAATCGCTTACCAAAGAGACTGACCTGGTTATTATTCAATTGGGAGATAACGTAAGTTCTGAGGAAGAACTTGCAACATTCCCGGAGGATTGTATTTCTTTTTTGAAATTCATCAAAGAAAGCAACCCTGATGCGAGAGTGCTTTGGGTTTTTGGAAGATACCACATAAAAAACTCTAAACACATAAAGAAGGCCTGCGATGAATGCGGGGCCGAGTTTGTAGACGTCAGCATAATAAGTACTGATGAAAAGTACATGGCTTCCGTAGGTGACAAGTATATTGATTCAAAGGGAGAAGAAGCGGTAATTGAAAAGCCGGGTGTTGCCTCACACCCAAACGACTTAGGTATGAAAACAATTGCTGATTTGATTATAGAGCAACTTGACTATTAGGAGGAAATAAAAGTTGGAGTTAAAGGGGAATAAGCGGTATTTTTCAGAAATTAATATCGCAAGAGGAATTGCGGTTTTGTTAGTGCTTTTGGGCCATTCATTTCCGGATGCCCAGACCGGAATTGGTAATCCGATAGCTAAAAGCATTTTTTCGTTCGTTTATGCTTTCCATATGGAAACATTTTTTGCGCTTGCAGGATTTGTGGCAGTAGGAAAAGTATTTAGCGAAAATATCAATTTCGGTAAAGAACTGGTCAATAAGATAAAAAGATTAATGATTCCGTATCTGGTATACTCTGTGATTACGCTTGTGATGAAGCTGTTTTTAAATGAGTATGCAAATAATAAGTTTTCAGTTAAAGATGTTTGGAAAATTTTGTGCGGAGAGAATCCTAACGGTGGCCTTTGGTATTTGTGGACATTATTCTTTATCTCTTTATTTGCCATTCTTATCGGAACTGTCATTAAGAAGAGTAATACCAAGACAAAATGTATTATTTTCGCCGTGATAGGTGTTGTCACATATCTTGTGTGGATGTTTTTAATAAGAGACTTTTCTTCTTTAGAGTTTCCCGGAAGAATTGTTAGATATGCATTGTTTTATAACATCGGACTCATTTTTGGTTGCTATTATGATAATATTAGCAGAAAAACTTTCAATGCTATTGTCGGAGTCATTCTTCTTGTTGCGGTATTCTTTATGGTAAACAGTGGCATCAGAGTTATAACTCATTACCTTAAGCCGCTTATGGCAATATTTGGTATGTATGGAGTGTACTCTATTGCCGATTATATAGATTCCAAGAAGAATAAGGTTCGAGATGCATTTATGGGCCTTGGCGACTATTCATATGATATTTATTTAATCAGTTATTTCGTTCAAGTATCTATCAGAGTGGTATGTTGGAAGATTCTTGGTTTGAATTACTGGATTGTCGTGGTGAGCATGTTTGTATTCGGTCTCATTATTCCGATAATTCTTTCAAAGTTGATTATCAGAAAAGTAGGCTTGTTCCGTAAATTATTCCTTGGAGATTGGAAAAACAAAAAGTAGAGAAGACAATTAATGAGTGACCATAAAGAAAAAGACAGAATAGAAAGTGTCGATATTTTAAGGGCGGTCGGCATTCTTATAATGATAATGGGTCATGTGGGTTTTAGCGGCAAATTTGACCGCTATATTCATTCTTTTCACATGCCTGTTTTCTTCTTAATATCCGGCTCGTTGTTTGTATCGAAGCGTGAGATTGGCGTATTTACGCTTATACTCAAAAAGGCAAAAAGGCTCTTAATTCCTTATGTATTCTATGCTGTTTTTAATTACATTTTTTGGCTGCTCATAGGATACGCACAAGGAACGCCGTGGTATGTTCCGCTTCTCAGAGCTGTTACATACAATACTTCGGGCCTGCCCATTTGCGGAGCTTTGTGGTTTCTTACGGCAATGTTTTTTGCCGAAACATTTTATATTATTTTAGACAGAATTATTAAAAACGGTTACATCAGGCCGATTATTACGGTTTCTTTGGCGGTTGTTGCGTCTTTCCTTCAGAACAGAACAGACTACAGGCTTCCGCTTACAATTGACACTGCAGTAATTTGTATGGGCTTTTTTGAGATTGGAAGAGTCTTTACTAATGTGGACAAAACAGCAGCCTTTAAAAAGCTTTCTGAGAGAAAAAGCATTTTGTTCATAACAGGAGTGCTTTTGGTATTAATAAATGCAGTATTATCTTTCGTTAACCCTTACGTAAATATAAAGTCAGGGTGGTATGGCTATGTACCGCTGTTTTGGGTTAATGCAATAATCGGCTCGGCAGGATTTCTTGCCCTTTCGGTCTGGTTTGATAAGACCGCAGCACCCAAAGGCAGTTTAAGGGAATTCCTGGTAAACACCGGAAGAACTTCCATGATTTTCCTTGGCTTGAATCAGCTGGTTATTTTGCTGATAGATTTTTGCTGGACGATTATGGAGATAAGAGCCAACTTTTATGTAGAGGCAGCAGTAATATTTTTGGTTTCGGCAGCAGTATTGTATTTGATAAGCTTTGCTGCGAACAGAATAAAGAATAAAACCATTAGAACCCTTTTGGGAATTTAGGAGGAATGATGGATAGTAATATACTTGTGAGTGTAGTTATACCCACATATTCAAGAAATAACACTTTGAAGCGTGCTATCGGAAGTGTCCTTAATCAGACATACACCAATTTTGAAATTATTGTGGTAGACGACAATCCTGCCAATTCGGAATGGAGAGCAAGCACCGCTTCGATTATGGCCGGTTATACGGATGAGCGTGTTCACTACATTCAGAATGACCATAATATGGGCGGCGGCCTTACGCGTAATGAGGGCATTAAGGCTTCAAAAGGCGAATACATTGCCTTTCTTGATGACGATGACGAATATTATCCCGAAAGAATCGAGAAACAGCTTAAGAAGTTTTTAGACAGTAACAACGATAAGCTGGCGCTGGTATATTGCCATGCCAAATTCATTAACAAGGATGGTTCTTCCAATTATTCGGACAGAAGAAATTTCCACGGCAACTGCATTTTTGAGGCAATGGCTGAAAACTGTATTGCCGCAACATCCCAGTGGATGGTTAAGAAGTCTGCTTTGCTTGATGTGGGCTGCTTTCCGGATGTGCCTTGCAAGCAGGATTCGCAGACGATTTTGCGATTGCTGAAAGCAGGATATGAAGTTGATGTTGTGCCTGAAGAACTTTCTTTGTACTACAATGGTCAGCACATTATAAGCGGTGCCAAAGAAAAGAATATCCGCGGCGAAGAAATGTATAGAACAGAGTGCAGAAAACTCTATTATCTGCTTGAAGACTGGCAGATTATGAAGGTTGAGTACAAGTTTGCCGAACAGTTCTACAGATACTTCTTTCACAACAAATGGAAAGACAAGATGAAGCACGAGCTTGATATTATGTCCAGGCTCGATCCTAAGGCCGCACGAATTTTCAAGCTTAAAGAAGTGTGGCACAAAATAAAGAAGTAATTTGGAGACAGAAATGGGACGTACTCAAAAAAGTATTAAAAATATAGCGTTCGGAATTGGGGCGCAAATTGTTACTACTATCGTATCGTTTGTTACCAGGTCTTTATTCGTTAAGATGCTGGGAGATGAAGTAAACTCCTTAAACGGACTGTTTCGTGAGATAGTATTGAACCTTTCTTTGGCAGAGCTTGGTATCGGAAGTGCTATTGTATACAATCTGTATAAGCCCCTTGCCAATCATGATGAAGAAAAAATCAGTCAGTTAATGACGTTTTACAAGAATATATACAGGATTATTGCAATTGTTATGCTGGGGCTCGGTTCCATTGTATGCATTTTTGTACCGTTGCTGACTAAGGATTTGACATTTACAAACAGCTATATGCGCATGATTTTCATGCTCTTTGTTGTAAATATGTCAAGTTCGTATCTGTTTTCATATAAGATTTCGCTTTTGAATGTGGACCAGAACAATTATATTTATTCTTTTTACAACGCCATCCTCGGGGTATTTCAGGCCGTTGTATCTGTAATAGTGCTGGTTACCACCAAAAACTTTGTAATTTATCTTATTGCGAATATCTTTACCACTTTGGCTAAGAACTATTACATTTCTCTGCAGGTAGACAAGCGATACACATTTTTAAGAAAGAGTAAACTTCCCAAGGAAGACCGCAAAATCATATTTAATAACGTAAAGAACATTTTCATCAAGGAAGTGTCCGGTAAGATTACAAGTTCCACTGATAATACTCTTATATCAGTTTTGGTAAGCAGTTTGATGGTAGGTAAGTACAGCTTTTATTCATCTATCCTGACTATCTTTAAGCAGCTTACCGAGAGGATAGAGGCAGGAATACGTCCCAGTATGGGTAACTTATTTGTCTCAGGGGATAATTGGACCTGTAAGAAGGTTATCGACAAGCTTACCTGGGGCTATGGTATGTTTGGTATTTTTTGTACGACATGCCTTTTTGGTGCGGCAGAGAAGTTTATTTCATTTTGGGTAGGAACCAAATATTTGCTCGACAGATATATTCTGGTAATACTGGCCGTTAACCTGTTTTGCTACATTATTTCAAAGCCCATTTACGCTGCAATGCATGTAAGCGGATACTTTGTGCAAGGAAGAAATATTTCTATAGCAGGTTCGGTTATTAACCTCATAGTTTCCATTATTTTTGGTTACTATACAGGAATTTTCGGTATCTTCCTCGGAACTTTCTGTACTTACGCGATTCAGATGGTATTGAAAGCGTACTACATTTATAAACTGAAGTTTAATGAAACATGTATACCTTACTTAATAACATTACTTAAACATTTCCTGCTTTTAGGCTTGCTTATGGCCGGATGCGGATTTGTTTGCGACTATATTAATACAGGTATATATCTTCTTGATTTCTTTATCTGCGGACTTATATCTGCGACTATTACGCTGGCGGTTATATGGGTAATATATAGCAGAAGTGAATATTTTAAGTATTACAAAGACTTAGCTTTTTCATATTTAAAAAAGATGAAAAAAAAGAGAGGTTAGGAAGTTGTACATAGTTGAGTTTGTAGGATTGCCGGGCTCCGGTAAGACCACGATGTGCAAACGATACGAGTGGAATCTTAAGAAACGCCAAAAGATAGCCACTAACGTTCAGGTACAGGCACTGATTTTTTCGGGAATCAAAAGACGATTGTTTTTGCTCAGAGTATTTCTTTATCCAAAGAGCATAAAGCTTATGTCTCTTGCAAGAAAGCATGTACCCAATTATAAAAGCAGCGAAGCAAAAGCATGGCTCAAAAGAATTCAGCAGATTATTTTCCTGCTGGACCAATATGAGCGCCAAAAGCTGGAATATGCTTTGATGGATGAAGGGTTTGTACAGTTTGTAACCTCCATTTGTCACGGAGAGGAAATTTCGGATTCTATGATGGAATTTGCTCAAAAAGTGTTTGAGATGGCGTACAAAGGCCGCGAATGCAAATTTCTTTATGTTGATGTTGACAAGAATGAGGCGATGGAACGGATTAAGAAGAGAAACCGGCCGGGGGACAGATTTCTTGCCGACAGCGACGAAGAAGTGCTTGAAAAGCTTAGGGTAAAAGAAGGAAATCTTCTTAAATGTCTTGACCTTTTAAAGGAATATGATGTCAGGACTATCAAACCAACAGGGGAAGAAAAGATACAGGAATTATTGTCTATGATTGAATAATTTCTTTCTTTTCAAAGAGGAATAATTGTGGACGGGTTATATAGGATAAGAGATTTTTTGGTAAGGCATTCATATGCCAGCATAGCGGGGGTTCATCGCGTTGATAAACGTGTGGAGGACAGAGTCTGCCCAAAGAGGGAGGGCTCTCTTGAAAGACTTCGTAAGATTTATCTGCCTCCCCAATTTTCATGTGACAGAAAAAATACCATCGGAGAGGCCAAATACAATCTTCAGATTGTTATCCCTATGTATAATGTTCAGAAGTATATTGTTGCTTGCCTGAACTCTATTTTCTCGCAAAAAACTGAATATACTTACAAAGTCATAGTTATAGATGATGGCTCCACCGATTCAGGAACAGCCCTGATTAAAGAAACCTTCAAAGACAAGGATATCAAGATAATCAGACAGGCCAATAAAGGGACCGCATCAGCCCGTAATGAAGGAATAGCCGTAATAGAGGCGGATTATGTGATGTTTGTGGATGCGGATGATACTCTTAAGCCGGGAGCTATCGAGAGCCTCTTAAAAAAGGCGTATGAAGAGGATGCCTGTGTCGTAGAAGGCGGGTATGAAGTATTCTCAAGAGGAATTACACTTCCCATGATTCATCAGGAGGGAAAGGTGGAGGAGCCTTGCGGAAAACTGTGGGGATTTGCTTGGGCCAAGGTGTTTAAGGCCAAACTGCTTTCCGATGTTTGTTTCCCGGATGAGTATTTTTATGAGGATACTATTGTATCCTACATTCTTTATCCCAAATGCTCCGCTGCCTACACCATAAAAGATACGGTTTACAGATATCGCAGAAATCCCGGCGGATTTTCTCACATCAGAGGAAATGATGTCAAACTTTTGGATTCATTCTGGGTTTTATACTATGTCATTCAGGAAATGCAGCAAAGAGGCGTGGTTATCACTCAGGGAATATATGAGGCTATTATTCATAGCATGATAAACTGTTGCATGCGCATTTTGCTGATGAATGATGAAATCAGAAAAGAAGTTTTGAATGTTTTTTCCGTGATTCTGGATACAGATTTTAAGGAATTCAGTTGTAAGGATCCGGAGTTGGCAATTTTTGAAAAGACGGTCAAGAACAATGACTATTATAAGTTCCGCAAAGTTCTGGTGACCATGAGAGAATAGGGGTTTATGAAAAAGGCGTACGTTACCGTTCTTTCATCAAACGATTTTTATAAGGGAGTCAAAGCGCTCTATAAAGGTCTTAGAAGATATTCACAAGAGGAATTCTGTGCTCTGGTCAGTGATAAAGTTTCTTCAGACGTCAGTAAAGGGCTTGAGGAAATGGGCATAAAAGTGATACCGGAAAAGGATTTTTCCGAAGAAACTGATTGCCTCAGCGAGGAGCAAAAGAATGACCGCTGGGCGGGAACCCTGTTTAAGCTCCATATATTTAAAAATCACGGTTACGATAAAATAGTGTATCTGGACAGTGATTTGCTCATAAGAGATTCACTTGACGAACTGTTTGATAAGCCGTCAATTTCGGCGGTTTCGGATAAATCTTTTTTTGGCTCTTACGGCAGAGGCGGCTTAAATGCCGGAGTAATGGTGATTGAGCCCGACGACGAACTGTTTGAATCTCTTGTTAAGGCCATTCCTGCAGTGGCGGAACAAAAAGCGGCATTTGGGGATCAGGATGTAATTAATCGGTATTGTTCCGAGTGGGACAAAGAGTCTGAACTGCATCTGGATGCAGGATACAATACTTGCTTTTATGATTCCGAAAAGGCAGACAACCCCAAAGTGGTGCATTTCATACTAGCAAGTAAGCCATGGATGTGGAACAAGCGGAATATTTTGTTAAAAGAAATTAAATGGCTTCTTACGGGAAAAAAGAAGCAGATTAAATATTTAAGGGAATATTTGGGAATCTTGGAGGATTAAATCCATATGAAGGGTTTGGTGTCAATCGTTGTACCGGTCTATAATGTAAAGAAATATCTCGATGAGTGTATGGAGAGCATTGTTAATCAGACTTATCGCGATATTGAGATTATACTTGTGGACGACGGCTCTACCGATGGCTCGGGAGAAAAATGTGAGGAGTGGAGGCAAAAAGACTCCCGCATCAAGGTAATACATCAGACTAACGGAGGTTTGAGCGCTGCCCGAAACACAGGCATAGATGCGGCTTCCGGAGAGTATATCGCATTTATTGACAGCGATGATTATTTTGAACTTAATGCCATAGAAAGCCTTTACAACTGTGCGACTTCTTTGTCCGCGGATCTGGTAGTGGGCCAGGGTCTCAGGGTATGGGATGACGGAACCGTTATCACAGAAGGAAAATATGCGGATAAGTATGAGCCAGACGGCCATGAAGTCCTTATTACCAAGGAGGATTTCTGGAGAAGGTTTTCGGATAACATTTATTTTGTGGTAGCCTGGTCAAAGCTTTATAAAAAAGAGCTTTTTGATAAAGTTAAATTTCCGGTGGGCAAAATAAACGAAGACTTTGCCATTGCAATCCCCATATCTGAAGAAGCCGATACCATAGCAAGTATGGGCAAAAGAATATATAAGTACCGCATCAGACAGGGAAGCATAATGAGAACCCCGCTTTCCGAAAAGAATCTTTACGCTCAGGAATTGCGTCTTGAACTGATGAAGTATATTCTTAAGCAGGACTTTTCAAGCGACAGCAAATACTATATTTGCAGAATTCAGTTATCCAATGCCATCAGAGATTTGGCTCGCCTGTTTAAAGCAATCGGCAAGGATAAAGACAACAAAAAGAAACTTTTAAGTTTATACAAAGAATACAAATCCATTGCCAAGGCAATCTGCAGAGGAATCGACGGAACCGTTAAGCCGGATAAGTCTACAAAAGTAACGCTGACTCTGTTTATGTTTAGCAGAAGATTGTATTACTTCTTCAGAGGAATGAAAAACAGCGACAATTAGCATAGAGGTGAGTACAGGGGACTCTTTGTGTATGGTATCAATCATTGTTCCGGTCTACAATGTATCATCATATTTGAACAGATGCTTAAACAGTCTGCTTGAACAGACGTTTAAGGAAATTCAGGTTATATTGATTGACGACGGCTCAACCGATGATTCGGGAAAAATTTGTGATTCTTTTGCAAAGAAGGACTCACGATTCAGAGTTATTCACCAACAAAATTCAGGATTGTCCGCCGCAAGAAACTCAGGCCTTTCTCTTGCAACCGGGGAGTACGTCATTTTTGTGGACGGCGACGATTACGTTGAAAAAGAATATGTCGAGAAGCTGTACCTGAAAGCCGCAGATACCGATTCGGATATAGTAATCTGCAACTATCGCTTTGTAAACGAAGCAGGCAATGAAATAACCAACGACAATTATTCAAAATACTGCCGACAGGATTCTTTTGACGGAACGGAAGCCTTGAGGCTGTTCGAGGATAAATCCTTCAGGACCTTTTTTGATGTGGTCTGGAATAAGATGTACAAAAGAACTCTTTTCGAAGGAATTTCTTTTCCTGAGGGAGTTTCGGTAATAGAAGACATATCTGTGCAGCCTCTTCTTTTTCACAGAGCGAAAAGAGTAAGCGTAGCAGAAGACATACTTTATAACTATGTATACAGGGAAGGTAGCCTTTCCCATGAAAAAAGAAGTGTTCAGGAAGACATAAGACTTCGCATTCCCATGATGGAAAAGCGCCTTAACTGGTACAAAGAATGGAATATTAAGGAATTGTGCCTGGCTCACATCATTCACATGTATTCCATGTACAGGCAATTGCCTGCGGATAATAAAGAATTAAAACGAATTCAGAAAGAATTCAGAAGCATATATAAAAAAGGGAATTATCAAGGCAATATCGGTTTTGGCAGACGAATCAAATTTTTGATAGCTGCAATAAGTTTAAACTTTTATGAAAAACTGACTGTCTTAAAGTAAGAGGAGTATCGGAATTGAATAAGCTTTATGAGGATGTTTTTTCCCTGACCCTTGCGGGTATTAGGGGGGAGAAACCTGCCCTTTCCGGAGAAACAGACTGGGAAAAATTTTATGATGTGCTTAAGAGAAACAAGCTTTTGACACTTACCTACAATGCAATAGCTTCGGTGGCATCGGAGTATAGCGTGCCGGAGTACATTATGGTTGAGTGGAAGAGTTTTTGTTCTCCGCGAATATTTAATCAGATGTTTATGTATTCCGAAATAAAAAAGATTATTTCGGAAGGCAACAGGAAAAATCTGACGCTTGTTATGTTCAAGGGAATCGGTGTCGCGGCGCTGTATCCGGACCCGAATCTTCGCTATTCAAGCGATGCGGATATCTTTGTTTACGAAGACGAGCGCGAAAAGGCGGTAAAGCTTTTTGAGGAGTTGGGCTATGAATCAACGGATGAAGGTGCCAAGGACCATGTTCCCGTCTTTATTAAGCAAGTCGGCAGGATGTACTCAAAAATAGAGCTTCACGATTGCCTTTGGGAAGATTATGAAGGCAAGCAGGCAGAGGTCCTGGATTCGCTCAAGCTTGATTCAAAAGAAAGCCTGATTAAAGCGCGGTTTATGGGTGTCGAGTACAATACGTTGGGTATTACGGAGCACTTTATTTATCAGATTTTCCACATTGTAAAGCACCTGTTCTTTGAGGGAATCAGTTTAAGATATTTTTTGGATATTGCACTTTTTGCCAATAAATACAAGGAAGACATTAATTGGGAAAGGGTTGCGGCTTCCATGAAGAGTCTTCACTACGAAAGGTTTTTTGACTGTATCGTAGCTATCTGTCAGGAACATCTGGGAATGGACCGTGATATACCCATTACGGGGACTGTTACGGAAGAGATGAAAGAGCACCTGATTGAAGACGTGTTAGGTGACAAAGAAAAAGCCGGCAAAATGGACGACTATGAAACCATTAACTTCCTGGAGACTTACTTTATGCGAGTAAGCGCAGTCAAGGAGTCAAAGTTTCAGCAGAGGCGCAAGCAGATCTTTCCGCTTCCGTCCGAACTTCATGAACGGTTTTCTTACGCAAAAAAGATTCCGATTCTTTTGCCCATAGCATGGATTCACAGAATATTGTTTTTCATATCTTATGCATTGAAAGGCAAGAAAAAAGGCAAAAACGGTACAGAGGCCATGAAAAAGTCTCAAAAAAGGCTGGATCTTATGAAAGAACTTGACCTTATGGACACTGACAAAGAATTAAAGAACAAATAAGAGGTAAGAATCTTGGGAAAAGTTAAAGAGTTATGGAAGGACAGAGACAATCAATATAAGTACATGAAATGGCTGTTTTTCTATTCAAAGCCGTTTCTGCTGAAAATATTTTTACTGATGGGCCTGGATTTGGCTACTACTCTTATGTCGCTAAAAATGGTAACTATTTCGAAGTCCATTATTGATGAAGCTACAAACGGGCAAGGTGGTGGATTTGCAGCGTTTAAGACAGCGCTTATATGGTACGTTGTTCTTATGCTGTCCCTTCAGTTTATCGGCGTAGTTAACGGAATCCTGACTACAATGTTAAATGAAAAGTTCGGATTCGGTATCCGCAAACAGGTATACGAAAAGATAATTCGTTCTCACTGGCTTGATATTAAGCGTTACCACACCGGTGACCTTATGACCAGACTTACATCGGATGCCGGAGCTATTGCAGATGGTATTGTGAATACCATTCCCAACATCATCAGGCTTTCAATTGAACTTATTTTGGTGTTCTTTACCCTTTATCGTTATTCACATTTGCTTGCTATATTTGCACTTACGGTTGCACCTGTTTCGGCGATTACCTGCTGGTGGCTCGGAAGAAAGCTTCGTAAGCTGCAGGTTAAGGTACAGGAATCCGAAGCGGCATACCGTTCATTCCTTCAGGAAAGTATGGCAAACCTCCTTATCGTTAAGGCTTTTGCCAACGAGGACTATTCGGCCGAGAAGCTTACAGCACTTCGCGAGAACAGATTCTATTGGGTATTTAAAAGAACAAAACTCAGTACTGCCAGCTCCACAATAATGGGACTCAGCTTCCAGTTAGGTTATATAGCAGCCTTTACTTACGGTGCTTTGCAGGTATCGGTTAAGGCTATTACATACGGTACTATGTCTGTGTTCCTTTCTTTGGTTAACAGAGTTCAATCTCCTATTATGGGCCTTGCCAAGACCATACCTCAGGTGGTTTCCATTCTTGCTTCTGCGGGACGTGTCATTGAGATAGAGAACATTAAAGAAGAAAAGAGACTTCCTATCGAAATCAAGAAAGAAAATATAGGTGTCAAAGTCAATGATCTGACCTTCGGATATACCGATGAAACGGTATTTGAGAACGTGGACCTCAATATTAAGCCCGGAGAATTCGTAGCTATCATTGGTGAGTCCGGTATAGGTAAGACTACGCTGGTCCGCATTATAATGTCCTTTACCAGCAGTTTGCGGGGAAGTGTGGACTTTTACAATAATGACGGTGAGAATGTTAAGGCCAATGCGGGGACACGTGAGTTTATTGCATATGTTCCCCAGGGAAATACCCTTTTCAGCGGTACTATAAGAGAAAACATCAGAATGGGTAAACTTGATGCCACCGACGAAGAAATGTGGGAAGCATTAAGACTGGCTTCCGGCGAGGAATTTGTTAAGAATCTCCCCGGAGGACTGGATTGCGTTATAGGTGAAAGAGGTCACGGAATTTCGGAAGGCCAGGCACAGCGAATTGCCATAGCCAGAGCCTTTGTCAGAAAGTCTCCGTTCCTTATTCTGGATGAAGCCACATCTTCTTTGGACGAAAAGACAGAATTGCAGGTACTTAAGGGATTGCAGGAGCTTACTCCCAAGCCCACATGCCTCATTATTACCCACAGAAAGAGCATTCTGCCTATTTGTGACAGAGAGATAAAGATTGAGAACAAGCAAACAATTATTTCGGAGTAATGCATGATTAAAAAATGGACAGTGCGGGTTTTGTTGCTTGCTGCCATAGTTTTTATCATAGTAAAGACGGGAACTTTTTTTGGTAAGCTAAGTGACGGTACATACAGAGTAAGACCATTGGAAGATTTGCAAAGGGAGGCGCATGCCGCCTCCCTTGATTTTAGTGCGTCTCAAGAAGTTGTTGCCATGGAACCCGAGACCGTTTCAGAACCCGTAAAAGAGCCGGAGACGGCTGAGCCGGTTGTATCGACGCCTGATACCAAAACCGAAGAGGCAAAAGATGTATCTGCGCAGCCGGCGCCGGACTACGAACTGTCTCAGAAAACCGGTAACGATTTCTATATGGATTTGGGTCATTCCGTTCTTTGGCAATCGGGAGAATATGACAAAGAAACCGGTGAGAAAGTTGACAACAAGCGAAGAGTAAGATATCCGAAGCTGGTTGAGATAGATTGCCCTGAGTACAGAATTCAGTTGACAGAGGGATTCAAAATCCGAATCATTGAATACGATGCGGACAAGAAACTCCTCAGAAGCAAGAGTTATGTGGACGGCGACACTTACTTTGTGTCAAAAGAAGGAGAGTTTTTTTCTCTGACTTTATACAAAACGGAAGGGGAGAAGTCTCTTTCTTTCGGCCAGTGGACTGCACTTTTCGAACAGGATCTGGAAGTGGTTCTTTGTACAGAGCAGTGGCTGAATTATTCTGTTTCGGCAGTAGGAGACTTGATAGAGAACAGCAATCCTACAGATAAGTCGGTCAGTCTGTCTGCGCTTCTTTTAAATGGTCAGGATGACGAACTTGCGGATTACATTTGGCAATCTCAGATAGCATCGGGAATATATTCGCTTACCGGTGAGGAAATCGATAACGGAAATACCACATTTTATGTTTCGTCAAGTATCGGAGACGACAAGAATTCCGGTCTCGACCCTGACAACCCCAAAAAGACTTTCGCGGGCTTTTCCGGTATGTCTGACATAAATGTTTTGTTAAAATGCGGGGATACTTTTCCTGTATCCAAGGGCTTTAAAATGGGAAGCGATTGTATTTATGCCGCCTATGGAGAAGGCTCAAGACCCGTGCTTGATTTTTACAGGGAATTGAAGGTTTCTTTTGCACCTTCAGAGGGGCTTTCAAACGTCTGGGAAGCGGATTTGTCCGGCCTTGAAATTGCCAATGATAAAGACAACAAAGACAACTGTAACATAGGACAGCTTCTTATAAACGACGAAGTTAACTGGAAAAGATACGTCTGGTCTTCGAAAGAAGAATATAACAGAAATTACATTAAAAACCGTGGAAACGGAGCCTGGGCGGTGGATTGGAAGACATCCATGCTTTATCTTTATTCAGAGGTTGACCCAAATACTTATGAGATAAAGTATGCACCTCCGGATTCGGCCCTTACCGGAAAGAAGATAAAAAACACAGTAATTAAGGGACTTGAGGTAAAGGGAACAGGCGCTCATGCCTGCAACCTTTTAAACTGCGAGAATATTACCGTAAGCTGCTGTTATTTTAATCATATCGGAGGCTCTGTACACACTCAGAGTGGAATGCGATACGGAAACGCCGCTCAGATATGGGACAGCGGTAAAAATATTACCATCGATCACAATTTTGCTTCGTGGATTTTTGACACCTGCTTTACCAACCAGGGCTCGGACAAAGAATGCGAAGTGGAGCATGTACACTTTACCGACAACATAGGTGCGCATTTCTACTGGGGAATCGAAGTGTGGGGAGACGGATACAGCCATAACCCCTTTAATGACGTAACTTATACGGACAATGTTCTTTTTGACAATATAGACCTTACCAATCCGAATACACCCATGCAGGCCGGTTCCAATACCAGACCGCTTGAGACTTCGGACAAAGAATATGTATCTTACAGAACAGGTTACAAGTATCATCAGATGTCTGCCATTAATGCCTCCAATTCGGGTTCCGGGCAGATTACAAAGATAGAGAACAATATTGTCTGGAACAGTAACAGATTTCTGGTGCAGGCCACCAATTCCAGAAAAGAAGGGACTTTTTCCGCGCTCAAGAATAATGTTTTTTACGCGGAGAATGTTCTGAAGAAGGCATGCCTGTTCAGGTATATCATTAATGACGAGAAGCATTATTTAGATAAGATCAAGGAACTTGATTCTTCCAATAAATGGAGCGTTCACTTCAGAGGCGAAGAGTACGACAATAAAGAAGAATTGGCACTTTTGGAACAAAAATTGGGAATAATAGCGGGAAGATAGTCGATGGGATTAAAAAGTAACGTTAAGCTTATAATTCAAAAAACAATAAGAACGGTCGGAAGGCTTTTTTACAGAAAACATGTCTGGCTTGTATCGGACAGAGAATGGGCAGCCGGGGATAACGGTGAGGCGTTCTTCAGATATATTCAGGACAAGCCGGTTTACTCCTGCTTTGCCATTTCCAAGGATTCTCCGGATTATGCGATGATGAAGGGCGTCGGCAATGTGGTGGACCATGGTTCGCTTAAATACAAGTTCTTGCTTTGTGTTGCGGATGCACACATTTCTTCCCATGAGATTCATATGGCAGGACACAAAGAGACTCCGCAGATTTTTTTGTCTCACGGAATTACTTTCAGAGATATTCACGAGTATTATAACCGTATGGTGCATGAGAACTTCCATGTTATTTCCACATCGAAGTTCGAGCGGGAGAGACTGCTTACCCCCCCGTTTAAATTAAAGCCGGAGCAGGTGTTTGTGACCGGATATCCCAGATACGACAGGCTGATTGACGGAAGAGGCGATAAGATAATTACCATCGCCTACACATGGCGTCCGTTTATGTGGAACGCATCAAAAGAAGATTTTGTAAAATCGGAGTATTATAAATTATACTCATCGGTATTTGACAATAAAGAATTAATCTCCAAAATTTTAAATGCGGGATATACCATTAAGGTAAAACCCCATCCACAGCTTGAAAGATACAGAGATGTCATTGAATTGCCCGAGGGAATTACCTTCTGGGATACCGACGTTTCATACAGAGAGATGTACGGAAAGAGCAGTCTGATAATAACGGATTATTCATCGGCTATCTTTGATTTTGTATATTTGTACAAACCTGTGATATATTATTTGCTGGATTATGAAAGTTTATTAGCCTCAGAATATGCCGGAGAGTATGAGTATGACTATGACGGAAAGGGTATGGGTGATGTGGCCCGCAACATTTCGGAGTTAGAAAGTATTCTTGAGTCATATCTTAAGAACGATTGCACTATGAAGGACCTGTACAAAGAAAGAGTGGACAGCTTCTTTGCTTATCATGATCGGAATAATTGTGAGCGGGTCTATAATGTTGTTCTTGACGTTTTGAAAAAATAGGGAATAAATAAACAATATTATTGTGTAAAATGGGAATGATATGAGATTTATAAGACATTACGCGTGGGTTATTATATCGACTGTAGCGTTGATATTAATCTTTGCGCTTTCTCTAAAAATATACAGCGGTAAAAATGCACCGCTTTCGGTAAGAGTCTATTCGGATAATAGCGTGCAAAAGATTTCGGCATGGTATGATGTGGAGTCTGAGACGTATTATTTCTTTTTACCTTCTTACGCAAATCCCGGCAATACAAAAATCAGTGTTGGCGAATATGAAAACCTTATGACCGATGGCAAGCAGATTAAGGACGGCGATGACGTTTTTGAACTGTTTGAAACCGACAGGAAATATCTGCTGAAAGAAAGCGGATTTTTGGGCAAAACCCACAAGGTTTCTTTTGCCAAGGCTGAAAACGTTTCGACCATGTACGTAGAGACCTCAACAGGCTCTATGAAGGAGGTCTTCAAGAATAAAAATCATGAAGAACCTGCTACCGTCAAAGTATATGACGCAGATGGAACCGTTGATACGGATGCAAGCGATGTGACCATAAATGGGCGCGGTAATTCTACCTGGACGCAGGAGGAAAAGAAGCCTTTTACTCTTAAATTCGGAGAGAAGCAGTCAATTTTGGGTATGGGCAGATGCTCCAAGTGGATACTTCTTGCCGATGCCAAGGATAAAGCACATGTTAAAAACAAACTGATTTTTGATATGGCCAAGAAAGTCGGATTGGCATATACGCCCGACAACGAATATACTATGCTTTATCTGAACGGAGAGTTTTACGGGCTGTTCGTGTTGTGTCAATCTCCAAACTCGATGGCTGAGGTAGCTGAAGATAAGGGCAAGGACCTTGTTCTTTGTAAAATTGAGTATCGCGGGCGAATTAAAGAATTGGGAGGAATGATTATTGGCGACGGAAAACTTCCGGTTGTAAGAATTCTTCCAAAATCTATGTCGGGGGACGAAGAAAAAGAATTTAAGAAAAAACTTGAAGAAGCTGATAGAAGCATTCTTTCGAATGAAAGTGATGAGTCGGAACTGAACAGGCACATAGATGTAGACTCATGGGCAAAGCGATATTTGATAGATGAGATATCCGAAAACTACGATGCGGCCATAGCAAGTTCCTATTTTTTGTGGGAAAAAGGCGAAGAAACAGGCCGGATATATGCAGGTCCGGTTTGGGATTACGATAATAGTTTCGGGGGACCTCCTTCGGTAATCAGGAATCCGGCATTTGTGTATTTGGATTACAAAAGGCGCGGACCTCAGCATCCAAGATTCTGGTATCCTGAGCTTATGGCGAATGAGGATTTCCACGATAAAGTACTTGATTTATACAAAAATTATTTCAGTGACGAACTTGATGACCTGGCAAACTCCTATGTGCCCGGGATGATAAAAAGGCTTGAAAAGGCAGTAAATTGTGACGGAATTCGTTGGCAGCATGAAGCAGCTGAGGCCAATGAAAAAATACTGAAGTTCTTGTCTGAACGAAAAAAGTTTTTGGACAGTTACTGGATTTCAGGTGATTCTTATTGCAAGGTCAGGTATCTTATTGATGATACCATTGAGTACAGGTATGAGTTTGTGCCTTATGGGAAGACGATATTTGACTCTGCTTATGTGGATCCTACTTTAAAAGATGAGAGTTACTCAATCTATGAAGAAGAATCCGGTAAAAAGTTTGATTTGAATCAGCAGATTTATGAAGATATTAATCTTGTTGTTCATAAAGAAGGACTCGGTAATTCAGAATTCGAGAAGAAAGTAAGACGTTTTGCCAGTGAACCTGAATTGCTTATGGTTCCGTTGACTGTATTGCTTATGATGCTGGTGATTCTTGCATTGTTTATCAGAGAAAGAATCGGAGGTGCCGGTAAAAAATGATTTCAGAAAAAAATAAATATCGGCATGAATTTAAGTATCCTATTTCGGAAATTGAGCTTGCAGTATTGGAACAGAGAGTCAAAAGTGTACTAAGTAAAGACTCACATGTGGGACCAAGCGGTAAATATATTATTTCTAGCCTGTACTTTGATGATTATGACGATACATTCTTTTACGAAAATGAAAACGGTACAGACCCAAGAGAGAAGTTTCGAATCAGAATTTACAATCATGATTCCGGAAGAATCAGTCTTGAATGTAAACGTAAAGAAAAAGGAAAGACTCTGAAAAGTTCCTGCTTTTTGTCAAAAGAACAGGTAGATAAGATTCTTGGCGGAGAAATTTTGGAACCGGAACAGGATGCGCCGCCGGTATTTAATAAGTTCGTAAGCCTTCAGAAAGAAAAGGGTTTAAAGCCGAAGGTTATTGTGGAGTATGAGAGAATCCCGTACATATACAAAGCCGGAAATGTTCGAATAACCTTTGATACAAACTTATCATCGTCATCGCAAGTCGGAAGGTTTTTAAGCGGGGATTATATAAAAAGGCCGGTTATGCCTGCGGGAATGCAGCTTCTGGAAGTTAAATACGATGAATTTTTGCCGGATTATATTTTTAACATTATGCAGCTGGGGAACATGACGCAGACGGCATTTTCGAAATACTATTTGTGCAGGAAATACGGATTGAAGAATTTTTAATAAAGGGGAATCCCATCAGGAGGAGTAAACATGTATTCAATAAGAGATATTATTAAAAAATCATTTTTAGAGGGATATTCATCAAGCGATATCTCGATTAAAACAGTTATTATTGCACTGGCAATCACAGCGATTATTGGATTTTACATCTTTATGCTTTACAGAGTTATGTGCCGTAAGACTTTTTATTCAAAGACATTCAATATTTCATTGGTTGGTGTAGCATTAATCACTACAGCAATCATCATCACAATTCAGTCAAGTATCGTGGTTTCCCTCGGTATGGTAGGTGCTCTTTCTATCGTAAGATTCAGAACGGCGGTGAAAGAACCCATGGATTTAATGTTCCTGTTTTGGTCCATCAGTACCGGAATTATGTGCGGCGCCGGTCTTGCGGAGTTCGCTATCGCACTTGCATTGATTTTGACGATTGTAGTTGTATGTCTTAATCTTTTGCCAATTGCAAAAGCACCACTTATTTTGATTGTAAATTCCGGCAAAATCGACGGCGAAGAGGATATACTCAAGGCGGTAAAAGAAAATGCGGCGCACTATCAGATTAAATCCAGAAATATGACTTCAGATTCACTGGACATGACAATAGAGGTACGCAGCAAAAACGGTTCAGACCTTGTAAAGAATGTAATGAAGATTGAGGGAGTAAAGGGTGTTTCGCTTCTTTCACATGATGGAGAAGTGACGTTTTAAAATCAAAAAACAGATATTTAATTTTCGTTTTTAGAGAGGCAATTATGCCTCTCTTTTTTATGCATTTTCAGACGCGAGTAAAACGTTTTTGTATCAACTTCGCAACTTGTGACTAAAGTACTAACAAGGATGTTAGAATTGTTGAATATAAACGGCTGAAAATATAGTATTAACAGTATATTAACAGTACCAAAATTATGTGCTGTAGAAGGAGAAGAAAAATGGGAAATCAGATCAAAAAGCTAGGGAAATCCGCACTCAGCGTTTTGCTGGCAGTTTGCCTTGCAATTCCTACCGGGTTGGCTTTTCCCGCAAAATCTCAGGCGGCTGATTTAGGGTTAAATCTGCCTGAAGGTTTGTATCTCATCAGTTCCAAAGAGTATGCCATTGCTCCCGGAATAAAAGAGACACAAATCATTACCAACACCGCTGACGGTGACGACCAGGAAGCCGGTTTTGCCGTAACGGTAGATTTATCAAACGATACTGTATCCATCGGTGCCGGTTATGCCAATAACGACGGTTCCACATGGGATATGCAGACCGTAAGAGGTCAGGCATACGCAGCCGAAAAGGCATACGGTTATAACGTAGTGGCTGCAGTTAATGCAGACTTTTTCAACATGAGTAACGGTGCTCCCCAGGGTGCACTTGTTATGAACGGTACAGTGTACCACAATTCAACCAATCCTTACTTTGCTATTCTTAAAGATGGCACAGCAGTTATCAGAACGGGTAAAGTAAAGAGCGATGTTAAAGAAGCAGTAGGCGGAAGCGCCATCATTCTTGTTGATGGTGAAGCACCTGCAAACTTGAACGATTTATATTACCAGAAAAAAGAGCCTCGTACTGCTGTAGGTATTAAAGCAGATGGTTCTGTTGTATTATACGTAGGAGACGGACGTCAGTATCCTTATTCCAGAGGTCTTACAATTTATGAACTTGCCCAGATGATGAAGAGCATGGGATGTGTTACTGCTCTTAACCTTGACGGCGGCGGTTCTACCACATTTCTTACAGAGAGAGAAGGAAGCAGCGATCTTGTATGTCAGAATTCACCTTCCGACGGTGCAGAAAGAACGGTTTCTTCTTCACTCTTCGTTTACTCCACAGCTAAATCCGACGGCAAATTCAACCACGCAGTATTAACACCCAATAATGATGCATACACACCTTTCTCAAATGTAAAGTTTGAAGCTACAGGTGTAGATGCTGCAGGCGGAAAGGCTGAATTACCTGCAGGTGTTTCTTATGCACTTGCAAGCGAATCCGCAGATATGGGTTCAATCTCCGCTGACGGAGTATTCACATCCAACGGCAAAGAAGGCACCGTAACCGTTAATCTGGTAAACGGTGGCAAAGTCGTAGGATCTACCTCGATTGAGGTTATTGCTCCCGATTCCATTTCTTTTGCAAATGAAGAAGTCAGCATGGGCTTTTCACAGGTAAGTGACCTCGGCCTTACAGTTAAGGCAAAAGGTCGCAACATCATCTACAAGGCAGATGATTTTGTATGGACATTAAGCGACCCTTCAATGGGTACATTTGACGGAAATATCTTTACATCTTCAGATTCGGCAACAGTTACCGGTACTATTACTTGTGCATACAAGGGAAATGCAGCTGTTTCCGGAAGTGTAACTGCAATTATCGGTAAGCTTCCTACAGTTGTATGGGATTTTGAAGATCCTGAGTACTTTACTTGCGGAACCAAAGATTCAGGCAGCTTCCTCTACACTTCCAACTACGGAAGAGGTTCCAAGGAATCTGTTGAACTTGTTTCCATTGACGATGGTGAACCTGTTCGTTTTGGTCAGCGTTCGTTAAAACTTAATTACAACTTTATCGATTGCGGTGCGGTTACAGAAGGCGCCTGCGTCGGTATGACAGATTCTTTTGAAATTCCCGGTGTACCCACCGGTATCGGTGTATGGGTTTACGCTCCCGAAGGAACTGCGCCTTCAGCAGCCGAGAAGGCGAAAGGCATCAGCGGTTTCTGGCTCAGAGGCTATTTCAATGATGCTTCGGGAAGACAGCAGGCTTTCGATTACACTCTTGAGCCCAAGCAGTGCGGCCCCGGACAGGAAGCCGGTATTTACTGGGAAGGCTGGAAATATTGTGAAGCAGACCTTACCAAGTACACAGCTCCTTATTCAATTCAACCCGGTATGACATTCCGTCTTATGTTCGTTAACGGTACTAAGATGGGAACCAGAACTGCAGGAGCGGTTTACTTTGATAACCTTCAGTTCGTATATGGTGCAAATGTTGATGATATCGACACTCCCGTAATTGATACCATCAGAGCAAATGATATTGAAATTACCGAAGGAATGGTATTTGACACCAACACTATCACTTTCTCATCAACATTCCATGATGTAGAGAATAAATACACCAGCGGTATCGATTATGATGTTGTACGTATGTACATCGATGGTGTGAATGTAGTCGAAGATTCCAATTATGTTCTTGATAAGGGCGGTAATAAGTCATGGTATTACGATGTTGTACTTGCTAACGGTATTCACTCTGTTAAGATGCTTCTCAGAGATGAATTCGGTAATGAGACGACAGAAACAAGAACCTTTGAAGTTAAAGCGGAAGCAAATGATTCCACAACCGTAACCGTAGGACCCAAAAACGGAACGGTTCCTACACTTGGAAAGAACTTCGTTCTTACTGTAACTTCTGACAATATAGCAGATATTTCATCTGTGAATGTCGGTATTAAGTATGATGATACTTTCAAGTTCAGCAAGGTTACTTTTGCTAAAGGCTTTGAAGGCACATATGATAATAAAAATAAAGTTGTTACTATTAATGCAAATGGCTCTGCTACAGGAAGCAGCAATGTAATTGCTTCGATTACATTTAAGATTCCTGCCACTATCAGTCAGGGAGTGCCTTTTGCATACAACACTACGATTGGTTCATTCACAACCGTATCCGAATCCGGTAAGACCAATTCATTCACAGTACCTCTTACAAAGCTTGATATTGTAGCTCCGCTTATTATTGAGGCTGATGAAATAATAGTTGGTAAGGCCGGTGTAATTACGGTTAAGGATCAGACCGGTAATACTGTGGCAGGAGCTACCGTATACGATGTTACATCAGGAACTAAGGTTGAAATTGGTGTTACCGATGAAAACGGTGTTCTTGAAACAGAAGCGTTCAGTGCAGCATCAGGAAAATATACTGTATCAGCTGAAAAGGATAAAGAAGTATCATTTAACACATATGTATACAGCTTAAATGCGGTAGGTGAGACCGGCAAGCCTTTCAATGTACTTTCTAACGTGTCTGCTAATGGTAATACCTGCAAAAATATTACCTGGTCAGTTAACGGCGGAACAGGTAAGGCTATTGCAAAGATCGCACTTGCATCTGAATATGCTGCAAAGGGCGAGGCTGCATTTGTTACTTATGAAGGCGAAACTGTAGACAGATCCTTCACAGGTTCTTCGGCTGCAGGCTATTCCAAGGTAAGAATTAATAAGGTTCTTGCTACAGGCCTTACTGCAGGAGAGAAATACGTTTATTGCGTAGGTGATGGCGAGACTTGGTCTGATGTAAGCGAATTTACCACCGATGCAGTGGATGACAGTGTAAACTTCTTCATCATCGGCGATATTCAGGCAAAAGACCTTACAAATAACTCAAGAGTGATTAAAAACATTTTGAATACCGGTCTTAAGTATTCTTTCGGTATGCAGACCGGTGACGCAGTAGATAACGGCGGTTCATATCCTTATTGGACAGAATGCCTTGAGTGCTTTGGGAACAATGGACTTAAAGATATCGATATGCTCCATGTTCTCGGTAACCACGAGTACGAAGGTGATGCAACAGCAGATGCTGCCAACGATTTCTACAACCTTCCCGGACGTGATTACTACTCTGTAGAATATGACAATGTTTATATTGCAGTAATCAACTACAAGAGCGCAGACAACGACAAACTTGCGGCAACTGCTCAGTGGCTCATTGAGGACGCTCAGAAGAGCAACGCTCAGTGGAAGATTCTTGCAATGCATCAGCCTCCTTATTACACCAATATTGCAGGTGGCGGCAAGTTCATTAATGAGAACCTTCCCGCAGCAATCGAAGAAGCCGGAATTAACATGGTATTCTCCGGCCACGACCATACACTTGCAAGAACCCTTCCTCTTAAGGGTGGCGAAGTAAATGAAAAAGAAGGCGTAGTATACTACATCTGCGGTTCAACAGGTGAGAAGTCCTATGCGGCATTCAATACTCCTGAGTTCCACTTTGCATATACCAACGATTCGTTTGATGCTGTATACACTACAGTTCAGGTTACAGATGACTCCATTAAGGTTATTAACTACAACCTTGACGGCTCAATTCTTGACACCTACACAATGGAGAGCAAGTGTACCGCAGACGGTCATGATTATATCTATGACGGAACCAAACTCGTATGTGCAAATTGTCACAAAGAGAAGAATATAAAGACCTACATTGGATTTGCAAAGGATGCAGAGACCGGTAAGAAGATGTACTTATACCTCGGAACCGTTAAGACAGGTCTTGTTGAAACATCTGACGGTGAATACATTTTCGATGAAAATGGTCTTGCTATGGATGGCGACTATACTATCGAAAGAATGAGATACACTCTTGAAAATGGTAAGGTAGTCGACAAGAACGGATTTTCAAAGTACTACTCCAAGCGCTTTAAAAAGTATTTCGTCAGCATGTATGTTCATGGAGAGATGATACAGAAAGACGGATGGCATGAGCTCGACGGAGTATGGTACTATGTTGAAGATTCAGCTGTATTCTGCGGAAGCGGAAAGACTCTTGACGGAGTATTCTACAGATTCAACAATGACGGCTCTCATACCGTAGGTACATTTAAGAAGAATAAAGACCAGTACAAGTACTATTTCGCAGGAAAGCTTGTAAAAGGACTTACAGAAATCGAAGGAAAGTACTATTACTTCAGCACCTCCAATGGTGTAATGGCAGTTAATACAGAAAAGACCATCGGCGATAAGATTTACACATTCGGACCCGATGGATATGCAACTTCCATAGTTGACAAGCCCGTTAAACCTTCTACCGGATTCTGGAAAGAAGGCGGACACACATACTACTACATTGATGATGTTAAGGTAGTATCCGCATGGGTAGAGGCAGACGGCAAACAGTACTACTTCGATGCAAACGGCTACATGGTAACCAAGCAGACCGTTATTGACAATGCACTTTGCACCTTCAATGCAGACGGCAGCTTAAAGACCAAAGAAAGTCTTGATACTTACAATGGATTTATCACAATCTCCGGAAATACATACTTCTATGTGAACGGAGCAGCTGCAAAAGGCTGGAAGAGCATCGAGGGCGACTGGTATTACTTCCTGCCCGATACAGGTGTGATGGTTAAATCCAATAAGACTATCGACGGAGTAAGTTATAAGTTCTCAAGCAACGGTAAGCTCAATGGCGGTACATTAAAGACCAACACCAAGGGAACCCGCTATTATGTAGCTGGTAAGGCAGTAACCGGTAAGGTAGAAATCGAAGGCAAGTTCTACTACTTCGATAAGAATACTTACATGGTTAAGAATGCTACCGTTGAACATGGAAACTTCATCTACACTATTGATGCAAACGGTGTAATTGTTAAAGAAGAAGCTAAGCCCACCAAACCTTCAACCGGATTCTGGAAAGAAGGCGGACATACTTACTACTATCAGGATGATGTCAAGGTAGTATCCGCATGGGTAGAAGTTGATGGCAAGCAGTATTACTTCGATGCAAAGGGATATATGGTAACCGGTAAGCTTGTTGTTGATAATGCACTTTGCACCTTTGATGCAGACGGCAGCTTAGTATCACGTGAAGAACTCAGCACCTTCACCGGATTCCTTACTACCTCCGGAAGCACATACTTCTATGAGAACGGAAATGCGGTAAAGGGATGGAAGAACGTAGAAGGTAACTGGTATTACTTCGATACCGCTACAGCAGCAATGGTTAAAGCATCCAAGACAATCGATGGTGTATTCTATAAGTTCGGTTCCGACGGCGTCCTTAAGAGTGGTGCATACAAGACCAACAAGCATGGTACACGTTACTACTTCGCAGGCACATATATGACCGGCCTTCAGACCATCGATGGCGTAATCAGATACTTTGATAAGTCCACAGGTTATATGGTTACTGACACCACCAAGACCGTTAACGGAGTTAAATATGTATTTGATAAGGATGGTGTAGGTTCTGTATATGTAGAGCCTGAAACTCCCGAAGTACCTGAGACTCCTGAAGAGCCTGAGACTCCTGAAGTACCTGAGACTCCCGAAGTACCAGAAACTCCCGTAGAACCCGAAGTTCCTGCTGATGAAACTCCTGCAGAAACTGAGGAACCTACAGCTCCCACTGAGGAAGAAGTTTCCGGTAACGATGAGGCAGTTGAACCTTAATCTCAGCTTAATTTAATAAGCGATAAAAACGGAAGAGGCAACGAAAGTTGCCTCTTCTCCTTTTATGTGCAGCGACCGCATACAATCCCGGAATTCATCATTAAGAATTCCGGTGATTGCGAAACAATACTGTTTTGTTAGAAATGTTACATATATGGTTGCATATATGGTAAATTAAAAGAGGCTGTGCATTTTTATTGCAGGTTTGACACATATGGTATCATTTTATTAACAAAAGGAGTTGGGGAATATGAAGTGGAGACTCGGATATTATAAGAAGCGTGTTAAGCAGATTATCGGTAAAAAGAGCAATATGCTCAGTATATACGACGAGATGGTTAAAAAATCGGACAGATGTCCGGACACCCGTTTTAACAGATTTGACTTTCTATGCTCATATATAATGTTCGGAACAGAACCGGAAGACTATTTCAGTTATGACTTCTTTGAGCGCAGAAATCCTTTCTTTAGGAATCACCACGTTACAAGAACCAGAATGAATTATATCAAAGAAAAGCTTAATACACCCTCCGCCATAAAGATACTTAACTCCAAAGCAGATTTTAACTCAATTTATGAAGAGTATTTGGGCAGAAAATGGTGCTGTCCCAATGATAGCGATGAGGAAACCTTTGTAAGCCGCCTTGTTTCGGAAAACGGTGAGGTCTTCGTCAAGTTTCTTTCGGGTTTCGGAGGAAAGGGTGCGTTCCGTACCTCGGCCGATGCAGATAATTTAAGAAGATTATACAAAGAATTGACCGAAGGCGATGCCAAATATATTGTTGAAGAGTATTACGATCAAAAGGGCTTCTTAAGAGAAGTAAATCCTTCTTCACTCAATACATTAAGAGTCACCACGCTCAGGACCCCGAAGGATATAGTTCCGTTATACGCATACTATCGTGCAGGTGGGGCAGACAGTGCAGTGGATAATCTGCATTCGGGAGGAGTCAGGTACACTATCGATATTAAAAACGGTGAATTTCTAAAAGGTATTAATTATACAGGTAACAATATAGAGAATCACCCTTCGACAGGTATAAAAGTTGCGGGATATATCTTACCTCTGTGGCATGATGTTATTGAGTTTGTGACAAAACTCCACAAAATGGCTCCGGAGGGGGCCAACCTTATCGGCTGGGATGTATGTGTAAGCGATGATAAGATGGTAGTTATTGAAGGGAATGCGGGTCCCGGATTTCCTCAGGAGATAAGATTCGCTGACAATACATGGAAAAAGGTCAGAAAGTGCCTGAGCGCTATATAATAATCTTCAGAGAGGTTTGAATGAATAAGGTTAGGATTTTTCTTGGAAAAATAAAAAGACGGGTTTTTAAAGTATTTCGAAGGGTGCACGTGGTTCTTTGTACTCTTTATATAAGATTTGCGGGGGTTCGAAATGTTCTTTTGCTGGCACCTGCTCATGACAACATAGGCGACCATGCGATAGCCCTTGCGGAAATGCAGTATTTTCGCGAGAGGGGACTGAAGCTTTTTGAACTCAGTATAAAGTCATTTGACGGTAACGAAAAACTTCTGGCGAAGCTTTTGCCACGCAAGGTCAATGTCATAGTTCATGGAGGAGGATTTCTCGGAGCTTTGTGGCCTCGTGAAGAGTACCGAATCAGAAAAGTTTTTGAGTTTTTCAAAAAGAACAGAATAGTGGTATTTCCTCAAACGGTTACTTTTTATGACAAAACGGAAGAGGACAAAGCTTTTTTTGAAGAATCGAAACGTATTTATTCTTCCAACAAAAATATAACTATTTTTGTAAGAGACGAAAGAAGCTACAAATTCATGAAAGAAAATATGCCGGAAGTTGATGTCAGAATTGTTCCGGATATTGTTACCATTTTAAAGGCGGAGAGCACAGGCACTATAGCAAGAAAGAATATAATATTCTGCTTCAGAAGAGACCTGGAAAAAGCTCTTTCCGATGAGATGAAGGCAGAAATAGAAGCTTGTGTCAAAAACAAGTACAGCGATTGCGAAATAATTCACACGGATACAGTGGAAAAATATCACATCGGCATGTCGGAAAGAAGCAGGGAGGTTAATAAAAAACTTTCTCTTTTTGCTGAGTCCAAGCTTGTTATTACAGACAGACTGCATGGTATGGTTATGTCGGCGATTACCAATACTCCTTGTATAGCATTCAGCAATACAAACGGTAAGGTTAAAGGCGTTTATACGTGGATTAAGAATAACGACTATGTAAAATACGTTGACACAATCGACCAGTTTAAAGAAGCTTTGGACAGCCTGGATTTGGACAAAGAATATAAGTATGCTATAGACAATAAACTGTTTGCTGAACTTGACAGTGTAATCGGAGGAATCAATGGCAAATAAATGTACAATCAATGAAGTTTTGGTGCAGGGCCATAGCGTTACATGTAGATTCACCATGGAAGGAGAATGGAAGAAATACTTTGTGGCCGATTCCGTCAATATCGAATACAGCATCGATATTTCGGATGTTCCCGCAGGTGTTGCGGTTATTCCTTTTTTGGCCAATATTCTCCCCATAGCCTGGATTTCTGACGCCAAGATTGTGCTTAAGGAACTTGATAAGTCATTTTATGACAGCATTGCCGAATTCAAGAAAGGATATATTGATATGTATCCGATGCTTGAGTTTAAAGGCGAGATTGATGTTGAAAATATTACAGACTGCCAAAGAAACGGTAATGGCGCTATAGCTTTCTTTTCCGGCGGCGTTGATGCGTTTAATACACTGGTCAAGCACGCTGAAGAGAAGCCTACGCTGGTTACTTTGTGGGGTGCCGATGTTAAACTTTCGGACGAAGAAGGCTGGAAAAAGGTAGAAACCCATATAAAGAGTACAGCCGAAGAGTTTGGTATTGACTATGTTTCCGTTAAATCTGAGTTCAGAACATTCTTAAAGGAATGGCCATTAAGCATGGCTGTTGAAAAGAGCGGGGATGGCTGGTGGCACGGATTCCAGCATGGTATCGGTATAATTTGTCATGCCGCACCTATTGCCTATGCTATGGGCAAGTCCGTTATTTATTTTGCATCTTCTTTTACCGCAAAAGACAAGGGAAAGGTGACATGTGCGTCGGATCCCACAATTGACAATTTTGTCAGATTCTGCGGAGCGAAAGTAGTGCATGACGGCTACGAGTACGACAGACAGGCCAAGATTCATAATATTGTAGATTATTCCCAAAAAGAAAAGGTTAATATTCCGCTCAGAGTATGTTGGGAATCCACCGGCGGCTCCAACTGTTGCAAATGTGAGAAGTGCTGGAGAACAATTCTTGGAGTTTATGCGGAAGGAGTTAACCCGAAAGAATATGGGTTTGACTATGGCGATTTTTCTGAACTGTGCAAACTTATATACAGCAAGCGAGAACTTCTTGCATGGCACAGAGACTCAAGATACGCTCCCATTCAGGCAAGAGTTCGGGAAGTGTATACAAAGGATACGGTAGAGCCTAAACTTAAGTGGTTTTACGACATTAATCTGGACAGTTTGCAGAGGCGTTACGATTGGGTAACGTTTAAAGGAAAAGTAAAAAGAAAACTTAAAAGAATGTTAGGAAAGAAATAGAAAAAAGTCCGGACAATTTGTTGTTCGGACTTTTAATATACGTATTTATTTTTTGGACAGTTTTTTCTCGGGAAGTGTGAAAGACAGATAATTGTAAAGTGCGGGGCAGTACAGGAACAACAGCAACTTTATCTTTTTCTGTGAGCCTGTATGGGACAGTAATCTGCGACACAAATCCCTTGAACGGGAACGTAAATTCTTTATAGCACGGATGCTGTCGGCATCGTCAAGATGCAGGGATGCGTAGTAAGTATCACCGATGGAGTTTTCAAGCTTTTGCAATGCCAAAGAATAGTTGCCTCTGTTAATCAGATAGTCGGCAATAAAAAGCTTGGATTCAGGGGTTTTCAATTTGTTGAAATTGAAATTGGTACGAATAAGGCTGACTTCCGAAAGAGTCTGTCTGTAAACGATTGTATCGGTAACGTAAATTGATTTGGCTATTTTAAGAAGCTGAGGAAGGATGAATTCATCTTCGGATACTCTTACCAAAGGAAAACGAAGGGTATTCCAGATTTCTTTTTTGAATAACTTGCCCCAGACGGTGACAAAAAGAAGATAGGATTTGGTATCTTCCGCATATTTCCACAGGATATCTTCATCAATCACCCGATTCATTACGTCGGTGGGCATAAAGCTTTCTGAAACAAAAGCGCCATCTTCGCTGACACGTACAAAGTTACCGATGACGTACCCGACATCGTGGGACTCAAGAGCTTCCAGCATGGGTGCCAAAGAATCTTCCTGAATGCAGTCGTCGCTGTCCAAAAAGAAGATGCAGTCGCCGGTGGCTGCGTCAATGCCGGTGTTTCTGGCTACGCCGATGCCGCTGTTCTCCTGATGAATTACCTTGACAAATGGGTATTTTTCGGAATAAGAACGGCAAATAGCAAGGGAATTGTCGGTGCTGCCGTCATCAACCAGAATTATTTCCAAAGAAACATTCTTTTGCGACAGGACGCTCTCTATGCATTTGCTGAGGAATCCCTCTCTGTTGTAGACGGGGATTATTACTGAAATAAGTTTATTGTTCATTGTGAAAAAGTTGCCAAAATAATCAGTTGCCAGGACTAACTGCAAGGCAAGGTGATTATAAAGGAACTGCCCTTTCCTTTTGTACTGTTGCAAGTTACAGTTCCGCCTTCTTTTTCCACAACCGCTTTGACAATTGCAAGACCGAGGCCTGAGCCTGTGGGCGAGCCGGGAGAGCGGGAGTTGGAAACAGTATAGGTACGATCGAAAATATGCTCCAGGGCTTCGGCGGGAATGCCGATACCGGTATCGGAGACAGTTATGATTGCTGTCGACTCGCCGGTGGCAGAAGTGTCACCAAGCCTGCAGGACAGCGTAATGGCGGAACCCTCTCCTGAATATTTTGCAGCATTGGTAAACAGATTGTCAAGAACACGGATGGTTTTTTGAACATCTATGCTGACGCGACAGGACAAATTCATGGGGATATCAAGCTGCATATCATGGGAATCGTAGCGCGAATCGACGATTGCGTCATAAAAATAGCTTTCAAGAAAAGGAACGAGGTCTATCTCTTCAAGATTAAAACTTCGGGTCTCGTCTTCCACGCAAAAAAGAAAATACATATCCTGAATGAGACTCTCAAGAGTGGATACACGTCGGTCTATCATTCCGATAGCGTTTTTAACTTCGTCTTCAGGCAATGTCTCAAAAGAATTTAAAAGGTCTAAAGCGCTGCGAATGGCGGTGATGGGCGCACGAAGGTCGTGAGAAATATTTGCCAGCATTTCTTTGCGCTTTTTCTCCGATTCGGCCAGTTCCGCGTTCTTTTGCGTAAGGTCATTGGTTGCTTTTAACAGTTTTCTGGAGAGAGTCTCGATGGAGTTTTGCTCAAGTCCCGGATTCTGGAAGGTGATTTTTTCTGACATTATTTTGTCCTTAATATATAGCCTTTGGAATAAACGGTCTCGATAACATTGTCGAGTCCGGTGTAGTCTTCGATTTTTTTGCGCATACGGCTGGCGGTGACCATGATGGTGCGCCTGTCTGCGTCATTGTAAATGCCAAAGAAAGCTGTTCCGATTTCTTCAAAAGAAACCACAGCATTTTTCTTTTGCGCAAGGAGAAGCAGAAGGTCGTATTCTCTGTTGGAGAGAGGTATTTCGGTGTCGCCGTAATAGGTCTTGTGAGCCACAATGTTCATCTTAAGCGGCGGAACCGAAAGAATGTTGGAAGATTGGGCGGGAGCAGCATTTTTCTTGCGAAGCTGCACCGTAACACGAGCCTTGAGTTCCTTGAGACTGTAGGGTTTTTCGATATAATCGTCTGCGCCGAGCATAAGTCCCTCGACCTTATCATCTTCACTGACACGACCGGTAAGGAAAATGACGGGTGCGCCGCCGGAAAGCTGTTTTATTTTGCCGCAGGCTTTAAAACCGTCGGTGCCGGGCATCATGACATCAAGAAGAATACAGTCAGGCTTAAACTCACCCAAAACACGATAGGCGTCTTCCGCAGATGCGGCTGTGCGGATAAAGAAGCCTTCCTGCTCGAAATATTTTTTGTTGAGCGCCAATACTTCGGTATCATCGTCGACCATAAGTAATTTGTGCATGCGTTAACCTCCCCGGGGTTACATTTTGGACATAGAAGAAACAGCCTATAATAAATCACGAAGTGATTTATTATTATCGCAGTGTAATAAACCTTCGGAGTTTATTACAGTTCTATAATAAACCGCTGAAGCGCTTTATTATCATCGCAGCGTAATAAACCTTCGGAGTTTATTACAGCTCCATTATATTACATTTGAGTTGAGATAGGAATTAAAATAAGCTATAATAAAACGTAAGTTTGAAGAAGTACGAGGATATAAATGTCTTACACAGCAATGTACCGCAAATTCAGACCTTCGAGGTTTGAAGACGTTAAGGGCCAGGACCATATTGTTACTACCCTTAAGAATCAGATAAAGTCCGACAGGATAGGTCATGCCTATCTTTTTTGTGGTACAAGGGGCACAGGTAAGACTTCTGTTGCCAAGCTTTTTGCGAAAGCCATCAACTGTGAACACAGAAACGGCGAAGACCCCTGTATGGAGTGCGCTTCCTGCAAGTCCATTCAGTCAGGCTCCAACATGAATGTTATCGAAATAGATGCGGCTTCCAATAACGGTGTCGACAACATCCGTCAGATTGTGGAAGAGGTTCAGTATCCTCCCACGGAAGGCCGGTTTAAAGTATATATCATCGACGAGGTTCATATGCTTTCCATAGGCGCGTTCAATGCGCTTTTAAAGACTCTTGAGGAGCCGCCGTCATACGTTGTTTTTATTCTGGCCACAACGGAGGTTCACAAGCTTCCGGTCACCATTCTTTCCCGATGCCAGCGTTATGATTTCAAAAGAATAGGCGTGGACGATATCTCTCGCAGAATCGATGAGCTCCTTAAGATAGAGAATCTTGAGGCCGAAGAAGATGCGATAAGATACGTTGCTAAAGCGGCAGACGGTTCCATGCGTGACGCCTTGAGTCTGCTTGACCAGTGCCTGGCTTTCAATTTTGGCAAAAAACTTACTTATCAGATGGTGCTTGACGTTTTGGGCGCCGTTGACAGTTCCGTATACAGTAATCTGGTGCGCGCTATTATAGCAGGGGACGTATCCACTTCCATTAAGCTTTTGGAAGATGCCGTCATGGAAGGACGCGAGATTTCTCAGTTTGTGAGCGATTTAACCTGGTATTTGAGAAACCTTCTTTTGGCCAAGACTTCCGATGACATGTCCATTATCGCCGACATGTCCAAAGAAGCACTTGCGAAGCTTTCCGACGAAGCAAGGCTCGTGCCGGTCGAAACCATTATCAGGTACATTCGCGTATTCAGTGAACTTACCAATCAGATTCGTTACGCTTCCAATAAGCGTGTACTTACGGAAATAGCGATTATAAAGCTTTGCAAGCCTGAGACCGAGGCCAAAGTCGATTCGGTTATTCCCCGTATTGCAAGCATTGAAGACAAACTCGAAAAAGGTGTTATAATGAGTGCCGGTGTGCAGGGAGCGGCGGCTCCTTCGGCCGAAACCCCAAAGGACAGACCCAAACCCGCACCCATGCCCAAGTCCGTTCCCGACGACATTAAATCGGTTGTGGAGAACTGGCGCAGAATTTTAGGCGCTGTGGACATCTCCCACAGAATGTTTGCCAAAAACGCGAAGCCTTCTTTGGGCAGTGACGGAGAGCTTCTTTTGGTCTTTTCCAAAGAAGCCTGCAGGGCACATTTTGAGACGAGCGAAGAGTTCACCAGAGCCCACGCGGAGGCCAATCTCAAAGACCTCAAGGACACCATCGAGAAAATCGTGGGCAAAGAAATAACGATAAAAACCGTTCTTGCCGAGGACGAAGTTCATTTTGAAACGGACTATCCGGACTTAAGCAAGATGTTTGGAGACTTACCCATAGTCGAAGAAGAATAAATTATCAGGAGGATTTTAAAATGGCAAAGAGAGGCGGATTTCCCGGCGGTATGCCCGGTAATATGAATAATCTGATGAAGCAGGC